>NHCFR00700__coassemble_965_pt1 | contig 45104 bp, 38 predicted proteins | sample NHCFR00700__metabat2_low_PE_012 | metagenome-assembled genome bin NHCFR00700 | reverse complement strand
AATTAGAAAAAACCGGAAAATGCAAGACGGGAAAAATGATCTTGCAAGAAAAGAGTGGTTGACAAGTCGCCGTCAAGTTTGATACTCTACGTGTAGTATGTTAAATTTCAAACTATGTCACGGAAAAGAGGTTGCGGTACATGAACGTGTTGTTGGAAGAGTTTGTGCTCCCTCCCGACCTGGAAAAGATACTGGACAACAGCCCTAGTATCATCATTCCCAAGACGGAGGAGATGCTGTACGGCCTGATTTTTGGCAATAACGGAACCAATACCAATCAGGTGGATGTCTGCTACCGGGTCAATGGTGAGCTGGTGAAGGAGGCAGTGGTCTCCCGCTGCAAGAACGGTGCTGCCGTCAACTTCACCGAGGACTATATGCGCCGTCGTGATCCGGACTGTATGCGCATTGGCGATGATCTCCCCACGGATAAGCCCCGCTTTAAGGATGTGTACGGCTACGACTTCGAGAAGTTGAAGATCGAGACCTATAAGTGGCTGGCCCGTCAGGAGCTGATCCTGGTGCCCTTTATGGCGGGCGGCAAGGAGTATGGCTATGAGGCTCTGCTGGTGTGTCCCCGCAATGCGGCCTTCTTTGCCTTTGCTCTGTCTCAGCTCCAGTCCTTTGTCAGCGGCAAGGACATCCACAACTTTAAGCCCCGCGCCATTGTCTATGTCGCTCCCCCCTTCCGCCATACCCACTTCAACGGCAGACAGGTGTGCGTGCACAACCGTCTGGAGGACCGCCATGAGGTGTTCTCTTATAACCTCTATCCCGGCCCCTCCGCCAAGAAGGGTATTTACAGCGTGCTGCTGGATATCGGCGAACAGGAGGGCTGGGTGACTGCCCACGCCTCCGCTGCCCGCATTGTCACCCCTTATGAGAATGAGATGGTGATGATGCACGAGGGCGCTTCTGGCGGCGGCAAGAGCGAGCTGCTTCAGGATGTGCACCGTGTGTCCGATGGCCGTGTGCTGCTGGGTACCAACCTGGAGAACGGCGAGCGGGATTACCTGCACATGAGCGATACCTGTACCATTCACCCCGTCACCGATGATATGGCCATCTGCCACCCCTCCTTCCAGACAGAGAGCGGCAAACTGGCTCTGTACGACGGTGAGGACGGCTGGTTCCTCCGTGTGGACGGTATCACCGAGTATGGCAGCGATCCCATGTACGAGCGCATCACCATTGAAAGCGAGAAGCCTCTGATGTTCTTCAACATCGATGGCGTTCCCGGTGCTACCTGCTTGGTTTGGGACCACACCATGGACTCCAACGGCAAGCCCTGCCCCAACCCCCGTGTGATTATTCCCCGCACCATGGTGGACAACATTGAGATGTCCCCTGTGGAGGTGGATGTGCGCAGCTTCGGCGTGCGTATGCCTCCCTCCAGCGCCGCTCACCCGGACTACGGCATTATGGGTCTGATGCACATCATCCCCCCTGCTCTGGCTTGGCTGTGGCGTCTGGTGGCCCCCCGTGGCTTTAAGAACCCCAGCATCAGCGGAAACTCTCCCCTGGCCAGTGAGGGCGTGGGCTCCTATTGGCCCTTTGCCACTGGTCGTAAGGTGGTGCAGGCTAACCTGCTGCTGGAGCAGATTCTGAACTCCCCCAATACCAAGTATGTCCTGATTCCCAACCAGCACATCGGTGTGTATCGCATCGGCTTTGCTGCGGAGTGGATTGCAAGAGAGTATCTGGCTCGCCGCGGCGGCGTGAATATGAAAATGGACCGTCTCACCCCCGCCCCCTGCTCCCTGCTGGGCTACTGCATGAAGGAGATGAAGGTGGACGGCCAGGAGATCCGCACCACCTTCCTGCACCCTGAGACCCAGGAGCAGATGGGAATGGAGGGCTACCAGAAGGGTGCCCAGATTCTCTATGACTTCTTCGCCAAAGAGCTGGAGGCCTTTGACGTGGAAGAGCTCCACCCCGTGGGCAAGGAAATCCTGGAGTGCTTCAAGAAGCACGGCACCATCGAAGACTACTGCGCAATTACTCCCCTCGGCCTGAAATGAGAACCAGCACCCTCAGCTTTCCGGCAACAGAAAGCTGAGGGTGTTATTTTGCGCCCACTTGAAAAGAATACCACTTGTACTCTGCGCAATTTTTGTTTATGATATATAAAAGCATTCTACCGATGACAGGAGGCGGTCATGATGACTTTGGAAATCTGTGTCGACAGCGTGGAATCGGCTCGTGCTGCAGCGGCGGGTGGAGCCACCCGACTGGAGCTGTGCGGCAATTTGATCATTGGCGGGACCAGTCCCAGCCCCTATCTCATTGAGGCGGTACAAAAGCTGGGTGTGCCAGTGCGTGTGTTGCTGCGCCCTCGCTTCGGCGATTTCCTGTACACCCCCTCTGAACAGGAAATCCTGTACAAAGAGGTGGAGTTGTGCCGCTCTCTCGGTGTAGACGGCGTGGTGATTGGTGCGCTGTGCCCGGATGGGACCTTGGATGTACCCTTCCTCTCTTCCCTGGTTGAGGCTGCCGGGCCTTTGGGAAAAACGCTGCACCGGGCGTTCGATGTGTGCGCCGATGCCCAGCAGGGCCTGGAGACGGCGGTCACCCTGGGCTTTGACACCATCCTGACCTCCGGTCAGGCGGCCACAGCCCTGGAGGGAGTGGAGACTTTGGCCCAGCTGCAACAGCAGGCGGATGGGCGGATTACCCTGTTGGCAGGCAGCGGCGTGAGCCCGGAGAACATTCCTGTCATCCGGGAGCGCACAGGAATTTCTGCGTTCCACATGTCGGGAAAACGCACGGTGGAGGGCGGTATGCAGTTCCGCCGGGAGGGAGTTCCCATGGGATTGCCCTTTGCCAGTGAATATGAGCGATTTTACACAGATGAGGGCTTAGTACGCAGCGCTTATGCAGCACTAACCCAAAAATGACTCAAAATGCAAAGGTAAATATCAACAAAAATTTCAGTGAAATTTTGTGAATGAGTCCGGTCTTATCTCTTTTGTCTAAAATACTATTGACAAATCCAAGCTTATTTTATAATATTTATCCAGTAGCTTGGATTGTTACCGCATAGGCGGGCAAAACCGGGACTCACCTTGACGAAATTACAGAGCTGATGTGTCTGGGCGGTGCCCAATTCTCTGTTACGGGTGAGGCCTGGTTTTTCTCTTTTTTCGTCCTTTCGATTTCCGTTCAGAGGAGGAATTACGGTGGTATTCCATGTGCTTAAAACGATCAATAATAACATTGTTAGCTGCTTGGACGAGAACAAACAGGAACACATCGTCATGGGACGCGGACTTGGGTTTGGTGTCAAGCAGGGCGCGGTGATTGATCAGGAGCGCGTGGAAAAGGTGTTCAGCATCTCCAATCCCGCCAATCTGGAACAGTTGAAGGACCTGCTGGCCCGCTGTCCCCAGCCTCAGGTGGAGTTTTGTACAGAGCTGATTCAATACGCCACCCAAGTGTTGGATCATCCCCTCAACGAGGGAATTTATCTGACGCTGTGCGACCACATCTGCTTTGCTATCCGCCGGGCGGAATCCGGTATGGGGTTTACCAATGCCCTGCATACGGAAGTCCGTCTATTTTATCCCCAGGAGTACAACATCGGCTGTCACGCATTGACGGAGATTCAGCGTCGTTTCAACGTGACGCTTCCCCAGGACGAGGCGGCCTCCATTGCCCTACACCTGGTCAACGCTGAGCATGAGATGTCTCTGGGTATTACCTTAAAGGTCACCCAGGCGCTGGGCCAGATGCTGCACACGCTGGAGTCCAATGACAAGTTTCATTTGGATCGAACTACAATCTATTATGATGAGTTGGTCATTCATCTGAAGTTCTTGGCATTGGACCTCTATTCCCCCCAGGATACGCTCCCGGCAGACGAGCAGTTCTCTGACCTGATTATGCAGGCATTCCCGCAGGACTATCATCTGGCGGAAATCCTCACCAAGGAGCTGGAAACAGCCTGCGGGAAAGAATTATCCAAGGAACAGAAAGCCTATCTGGCTGTTCACTTACACCGCATCAATAAAGGAAAAGAAGGAGTGAAGGAACATGGGACTATTTGACAAATTGCTGGGCAAGTCTTCGCATGCAGACGATCTGGTGATCTACGCCCCGATGGACGGAGAGGCCGTTCCGGTCAGCCAGGTCAACGATCCTACGTTCAGCGAGGAGATCCTGGGCAAGGGCATCGCCATCCGCCCCACTGGCACTCAGGTGGTTGCTCCCTGTGATGCCACTGTGGAGATGATGTTCGATACTGGCCATGCTGTGAGCCTCCAGGCTGACAACGGTGCTGAGGTGCTCATCCATGTGGGACTGGACACTGTGAACCTGAAGGGTGCTCACTACACCGTTCACGCCGCCAACGGCGACAAGGTGAAGAAGGGGCAGCTGCTCATCACCTTTGACCGTGAGGCCATCAAGGCAGACGGTTATGACACCATCACCCCCATGGTGATCTGCAATTCCGATAACTTTTCCACTGTGGAGGGACACACCGGCCCCGTGAAGGCTGGCGATGTGCTGCTCACTCTGAAAAAGTAAAAAAGAAATCAGATAAATTTAGGAGGCACATTATGATACGAGGTTCGGGATTGCCGGTTTGTTCCGGCGTAGCCATTGGCCCAGCTTATCTCTATCGCAAGGGGCAGGCCACCCTGCCCGTCTCCTGCGGCGACTCCGCCGTGGAGCAGCAGAAGTTTGACCAGGCTAAGGAGATTGCCCTTTCCCAGCTGCAGCACCTGGTGGATCAGGCTACCAAGGAGCTGGGCGAAGAGCAGGCCATGATTCTGGATGTCCAGATGATGATGCTGGACGATCTGGACTATCTGGAGAGCATCCAGGCCAAGATTCAGAACGGTCTGGGCGCCGCTCAGGCTGTCAAGCAGACTGGTGAAGAGTTTGCCATGGATTTCGCTTCCATGGACGACGCCTATATGCAGGCTCGTGCCACCGACGTGCGCGACGTGTCCACCCGTGTGGTCAACATCCTGTGCGGCGGCAGCTCTGGCTTTGAGATGGATCAGCCCGGCATTCTGATTGCCGAGGATCTGACTCCCTCTGAGACCGTTCAGCTGCCCAAGGACAAGATTCTGGCTTTCGTCACCCAGCACGGTTCCGCCAACAGCCACACCGCCATTTTGGCCCGCATCATGGGTATCCCCTCCCTGGTGAAGGCTGACATCGCCATGGATGACTCTCTGAGTGGTCAGATGATGGTGGTGGACTGCATCGAGGGCAACTACTACATCCAGCCCGACGACGAGACTCTGAAGACCATGACCGAGAAGCGTGAGGCTGTGATTCGCCGTCAGCAGGAGCTGGAGGCCTATCGTGGCAAGCCCTCTGTGACCCGCAACGGTCAGAAGATCAAGCTGTATGCCAACATCGGTAACCCCTCTGACGTGGAGCACGTCATCAAGGGCGATGCCGAGGGTGTTGGTCTGCTACGCAGCGAGTTCCTCTACCTGGGCCGTGAGGACTATCCCACTGAGGATGATTTGTATCAGGCCTACCGCAAGGTGGTGGAGGGCCTGCAGGGCCGTCCCTGCGTCATCCGTACTCTGGATATCGGTGCTGATAAACAGGCTGACTACTTCAACCTGGACGCCGAGGAGAACCCCGCTCTGGGTCTGCGCGGTATCCGTATCTGCATCCGCCGTCCTGAGGTGTTCCGCACCCAGATGCGTGCCATCTATCGTGCCAGCGCTCACGGCCCCGTCAGCGTCATGTTCCCCATGATCGCCTCTGTCTGGGAAGTCAAGCGTGTGCGTGAGATGTGCGACGCCTTCCGCAAGGAGCTGGAGGAGCAGGGCATTCCTGTGGGCGAAGTGGAGCACGGCATTATGATCGAGACTCCCGCCGCCGCCGTCATCAGCGACGAGCTGGCCAAGGTGGTTGACTTCTTCAGCATCGGCACCAATGACCTGACCCAGTACACCCTGGCTGTGGACCGTCAGAACCCCTCTCTGGAGGAGTTTGGCGATACCCACCATCCCGCCATCATGCGCCTGCTGCGGATGATTGCCGAGAACGCCCACAAGGCCGGCATTTGGTGCGGCATCTGCGGTGAGCTGGGTGCTGACCCGTCTCTGACCGAGACCTTCCTGGATATGGGCTACGATGAGTTGTCCGTCTCCCCCACTCGAGTATTGGAACTGAGAAAGAAAGTTTGTGAAAGCGAGGGAAAACCCCAATGACTACCTTTACCTATGTGATTCAAGATCCCCTGGGCATCCACGCCCGTCCCGCCGGCCAGCTGGCTAAGACTGCCGCTACCTTCGCCGACTGTGACATCAAGGTTTCCGCCAATGGTCAGACCGCCGATGCCAAGCGCATCATGGGCCTGATGAAGCTGGGCGCCAAGCAGGGCCACACCCTGACCATCACCTGCGAGGGTGGTGACGAGGCCGCCGCTGCTGCCGGCATGGAGGCCTTCCTGAAGGAGAACCTGTAAGAGGGTCTCTCCTGCATCTTAATTCGCATACTCCCTGCATTCTTTTTGGGTGTACAAAGGTGGCCGTTGTGGGCAACGGCCACCTAAAATAAGGGTCAGCGGATGCTGACCCATACATCTATTGAGGGAGGGTATCATTTATTATGATGCGATTTTTACAACGTCTCGGCAAAGCATTGATGCTGCCCGTGGCAACTTTGCCGATCTGCGGTATCCTGATGGGTATCGGTTACGCTCTCAGCCCCCATGCTATGCAGGGCGGCACCATTGAGGGCGCTCTCGAGATTATTGGTTTCTTCCTGATCAAGGCCGGTGGCGCTCTGATCGACAACATGGCCATTCTGTTTGCCATCGGTGTCGGCGTTGGTATGGCTGATGACAAGGACGGCACTGCTGGTCTGGCTGCTCTGGCCTCTTGGCTGATGATCACCAGCCTGCTGAATACTAATGTGGTGGGCACCATTGCTCCCCACATGCTGCCTCTGAATGCTGAGGGTGTCATCGATACCACTAGCACCAACTATGTGGCTTTCTCCAAGGTCGCCAACCCCTTCATCGGCATCCTGTCCGGTCTGATCGGTGGCCTGAGCTACAACAAGTTCAAGAACACCAAGCTGCCTGACTTCCTGTCCTTCTTCAGCGGCAAGCGCTGCGTGGCCATCGTGGCTGGCATGATCTCCGTTGTGGTTTCTGCCATCCTGCTGTTCGTGTGGCCCGTGGTGTTCAGCGCTCTGGTTGCTCTGGGTAAGGGTATCGCTAGCATGAGTGCTGTTGGCGCCGGTCTGTACGCCTTCTTCAACCGTCTGCTGATCCCCACCGGTCTGCACCACGCTCTGAACAACGTGTTCTGGTTTGACACCATCGGCCTGGGCGACCTGTCTGCTTACTGGGGCTCCCTGGTTCAGGGTGACACCATGGCCAATGGCACTAAGATCACCTGGTCCGTCGGTATGTACATGTCCGGCTTCTTCCCCTGCATGATGTTCGGTGTTCCCGCTGCTGCTTTCGCTATGTATCGTAGCGCTAAGCCCGAGAAGCGCAAGGTTGCCATGGGCATTCTGCTGTCCGCCGCTATCGCCTCCTTCGTGTGCGGCGTGACTGAGCCCTTCGAGTTCGCTTTCATGTTCCTGGCTCCCGGCCTGTACGTTGTGTATGCCGCTCTGTACGGCATCTTCGTGGCTGTCACCACCATCGTGGGCTTCCGTGCCGGCTTCTCCTTCTCCGCTGGTCTGACTGACCTGGTCTTCTCCTCCACTCTGCCCGCTGCTAAGAACACCTGGATGATCATTCCTCTGGGCGTTGCCGCTGCCATCATCTTCTACGTTGTGTTCCGCTTCGCTATTGTGAAGTTCAACCTGAAGACTCCTGGCCGTGAGGATGACGATCCCGATGAGGTTTCCGACGGCGCTCTGGCTAACAATGACTACACTGCCATTGCTAAGGCCGTTCTGGAGGGCCTGGGTGGCGCTTCCAACGTGACCACCGTGGACAACTGCATCACCAGACTCCGTCTGGAGGTGAAGGACTCCAACCTGGTCAACGAGAAGGCCATCAAGGCTGTCTCTTCCGGCGTGATCCGCCCCAGCAAGACCTCCGTTCAGGTCATCATTGGGCCCAAGGTCCAGTTCGTGGCCGACGAGTTCAAGAAGCTGGTAAAGTAATTTTTACCTTAAAACCCAAAAAGAATGCTTTTCATGAGAGAAATCTCATAGAAAGTTCCCTGTCCTACAGCCCACTGTAGGACAGGGATTTTTTATGCTTGAGAGCCTGGTTCGAGGTAACCTCGAACCAGGCTCTTAAACTTTTGCCAGCAATCCGTTTTTTACGATGGTGGAAAGAGAAAACTTCTTCTCCCCTGCTTGCGGGAAAGCGATGGTCACGATGTCCTGGGATAAAGCAAGGATGCTCCCTTCCCCGTATTTTTTGTGTCGGACCTTCACGCCGGGATGGAACACGGCCGCATGGACTTTTGCCTCTTGTTCTTTTGGCGAGATGGGCGGGAACAGCTCCTGTACAAATGAAGAGGGCAACTCTTTACTTTTATAGGAAAGTACCCATAGCACATCTTTTGCTCGGGTCATGGCCACATAGAAGAGCCTGCGCTCCTCCTGATAGGCATCAAAATCGGGGTGATCGGAGGGAACGCTGGGGACTTTGGGGAGAATACCGTCCACCACGTCCATGAGAATGACATGAGGGTATTCCAAACCCTTGCTGGAGTGGATGGTAGACAGAGTGACCATAGACTCCTCATCACCTGTTCCCTGCCGCATCAGCTGATACAGTTCCCTTAACCGCTCCAACAAATCCAACGGGGAAGCTTCTTGAAAGCCCAACGCTTCCAGAATTTCCGCTTTGCGAAGGTCCCCACCTCGGTCTTCCACATATCTCCCATAGCCCATGTAGTGGACAATGCGGTGGATAGCTCGATGGGCAGGCTGGTTTAGCAGGTGGGAAAAGTGGGCTTGCAAGGCGGCACACTGCTTTCTGGACCAAGGGGAGAGCATAGTACACTGAGCCAGGTATTCCAGGATGGTTATCCCCTCCCCTGTGCATCGGCTGACTGCCTCCACAGCGGCCAGCCGGGTGATTCCAGCCCCTAGCTTGTAGTACAGGTCCAAAAACAGATCTCCATTGCAGGGCTGGGTGGCAAAGCGGATGATATTACAGATATCTCTCACCACTCGATGGGTGAAAAAGCCACAGTCCACTTGGCGGCACCGATAGGGAATTTGCTGGCGTTGGAAGAGGTCAATGAGGGGGATGGCGCTGTCATTGTCCCGATAGAGAATGGCAATGGGCTGGGCTGCTTTTTTTACCACAGCCGTCAGATAGGCATATTGGCTGGCCCGATTCTGTACCATTGCTTTCCGAATTCTGGGGCCCGTTCGCCCAGTGGAGACCATGTGCTTGGGATGGCGGTTTGGGTTCTTTTCAATAAAGCCTTGGGCGGCGCTGACGATCTCCTGGGTGGAACGGTAATTGGTTTCCATGTACAGCACCTGAGCTCTTGGGTAGCTCTCCTGGAAGTGGAGCAACGCCTGAGGATAAGCTGCTCGGAATCCATAGATGCTCTGGTCCTCATCTCCCACCATGAACAGATTCCCACTGTTTTGAGCTAGAAGGGAGATGATGGCGTGTTGGATTTTAGAGGTGTCCTGGGCCTCATCCACACAAAAATAGCGGTAGCGTGCCTGAAACTGGCGGAGGACAGGGGGACACCGCATCAATATCTTCCGAGCATACACCAGCTGATCGTCATAATCCATCTTTTGCTGCTGCTGTAGAGCCTGAGTATATGCGTGGTACAAAGCGGGAAAGTCGGTTACACCCTCCACTTCCACCTGCGCCAGCTCCTGCTCTGAGGTGATCATCTGGTTCTTCACATAGGTGATAGCTGTTTGGATCGCCTTGATGGTGCTCTCTGTGGCGTACTCCCCTGTCAGGCGATGGTAGAGTGTTCCGATGAGGGCGCTCTGCTGGGAAGTCTGCTCCATCAAGGTGTAGGCTTTCCGGCCGGTGATGCGCTCATAACAGGAGATGATACGGCTGCATACACCGTTGATGGTGCGAAACTCCAGCCGCTGGGCCGTCTCTGCTCCAAAGAGGGTGGCAAAACGCTGCCGCATGTCCTGTGCAGCTGCCACGGTGTACGTCATGGTGAGGATGGACTCCGGAGGTATGCCACGCCCCAGAACCATGTATCCAATTCGACTGACCAAGACGGTGGTCTTACCGCTGCCTGGAACGGCCAACAGCAGCACCGGGCCGTCCAGGGTTTGGACGGCTCGCTGCTGCTGTGCATTGAGGGACAGATGATAGGTATGTAGAAATTGTGTGAATGTCATACGAGACTCCATGGTGAATCAAGTTATGGGTTACACAGGCCACAGGGGGTGTACCCCTGTTTCAATAGCTGCTCCCGGGACCCCTGGTAGTCCTGCCGGTTGGACCCATTCATGTCCCGCACACCAGAGCATTCAGGCAAATGGAACTTCTTAGAACTGGTGTTGAGAACGTAGTGGGCGGATACCGACTCTGAGGCCCAGCTCTCCCCGGTGGCATAGTCGATGGTAATACCCGGCTGAACGTTGTAGACGTATACATGAAAGCACACGCCTTCTCCCTGGTCCTCCACGGACCAGGCCTCCATCTGTACTCCAGAGGCCACAAGGTCATCCCCTTGAAAGATGGGAGTGACCCGGTAGAGCACATGGTTGTCCGTTTCCTCCACATAGTCCGCAACCTGGTTTTCAAAGGGCAGCATACCCTCCACATTCATGTATCGGGTGCCTGTGATGAGGTTTTGTTCATTGGCGTTCTCCCCTGCCAACTGAAAACCGATGAGATGACAGCGGTTGTAGAGATATCGCCCGTCCACATTGTCATAGGTAACCGTATGCCAACCGGAGGGATTTACCTGACCGATGGAGCCTCGCTCCTCGGTGGGCATCAACTCCGTGCAGATGTTGGCGTAGGCTACCCCGCAGCGGTCCAGCTCGTCCAAAGGAGAGTAGGTCTCAAAGGCCTGGGTGGTGAAGTCAGAGGAATCAAAATCCGGGACATTGTTCTGGAGAACCACATAGGATTGGTCTGTATAAGGGGGGATGGTGTCCAGCTCATAGCTGACTACCTGGGCGGTAGGAGTGGGAGTTGGGGTAATCTCCGTGAGAAGAGAGCAGCCAGACAGTTGGAGGCTGACTAACACCCCTGCCAATAGAAGGGTAACTTTATGCCTCATGGTCAATCATTCCACTCGCTTCCACAGCGGCTACAATCTCCTGCATCATCGATACTGGCTGTACCAGGGCAAAGCGCACATGCCCCTCACCCAAGAGACCGAAGGCGGAGCCGGGGGTACACAGCAGCCCAGAGCGCTCCAGCAGCTCAAAGCAGAAGTCTACGGAGTTGTGATATCCCTTAGGCAGAGGTGCCCATACAAACATGCTGCCCTGGCTATCCGGCACATTCCAGCCAATGGACCGCAGGCCACCACACAGGGCGTCCCGCCGGGCCTGGTACTCGGCACGGTTGCGTACGACACTGTCCTGGGGCCCGTTGAGGGCGGCGATGGCGGCATGCTGCACGGGAAGGAAAATGCCGTAGTCGATTTGGGAGCGCAGCCGCCGGAAGGTCTGAATGAGCTGGCGATTGCCCAGCACAAAGGAGATGCGGGCTCCGGTGAGGTTGTAGGTCTTGGACAGGGAGTTATACTCCACCCCCACCTCCTTGGCTCCCTCGTAGGCCAGGAAGGACTTCCCCACCCGTCCGTCAAAGATGATGTCGGAGTAGGCGTTGTCGTGAAGAATGATGATATTGTGGGCCTTGGCGAAGGCGATGAGCTTGTGGTAGAACTCGTCGGGAGCGGTGACACACACAGGGTTGGCGGGATAGGATACCACCATCATCTTGGCTCGGTCTGCCAGTTCCGGGTCCATCCCGTCCAAATCGGGAAGGTAGCCGTTTTCTTCCTTCAGCGGGTAATGGACGATTTTTGCCCCACACAGGGCGGGGCCCATCTCAAAGATGGGATAGCCGGGGTCAGGCACCAGCACCACATCTCCTGGGTCACACAGAGCCCAGCCGATGTGGGTCAGCCCTTCCTGAGAGCCGTAGATGCTCATCAGCTCCTCTGGCTCCAATTCCACGCCATAGCGACGCAGATACCAGTGCTGGACCGCCTCCACCAGCTCCGGCAGCTCGGTGAGAGAATAGCGGTAGTTGGTGGGCTGACTGGCCGCCTGGGCCAGGGCTTGTATCACGTGGGGGTCTGGGAGAAAGTCCGGGGTGCCAATGGACAGATTGTACACCGGAAGCCCCTGGGCCAGCCGCTGCTGGCGGCGTTCATCCAAGACATTGAAAATACCAGGCTGGAATTCCTCCATGCGCTGTGCAACGTTGAGTTTCATGAAAGGATTACCTCGATTCTATTTCTGGGTGGTGAGGTCGGTGAGAATGGGCTGGTACTGCTGGGGGTCATCGCTGACGAGCAGGAGAAATTGGGCCTCATCCAGGACGGGAATGCCCAGTTCATTGGCCTTGCGCAGCTTGGAGCCTGCCGCCTCTCCAGCAATGACACAGCTGGTCTTTTTGGACACAGAGCCGGATACCTTGGCTCCCAGGGTCTCCAGCATTCCCCCTGCCTCCTTGCGAGAGCAGTGGGACAGCTCGCCGGTGAGCACAAAGGTGAGGCCTGCCAGACGGTCTCCCACGGGGGCGGCGGTACTCAAAGTGTTCACCCCTGCTTGGGCCAGACTGTGCATCAGGTGCTGGCTCTGGGGAGAGGCAAACCACGCCGTGAGATACTCGGCGGTGATGGGACCAATGTCGTCAATGGCGGTAAGCTCCTCCACCCCTGCCTGGGCCAGCGCCTCCAGAGAGCCGAACTTGGCGGCCAACACCTTGGCGGCCTTCTGCCCTACCTGGCGAATGCCAAAGGCGAAAAGCAGCTTGGAGAGGTCGTTGGACTTGGAGCGCTCAATGGCGGCCAGAAGGTTCTCCGCTGACTTCTGGCCCATCCGGTCCAGAGCGGCTACCTGGTCCTGCTGGAGTTGGTACAGGTCTGCAGGGGTGTGCACCAGTCCGGCCTGGACCAGTCCTTCCACCACTGCAGGCCCTAAGCCCTCAATGTCCATGGCATCTCGACTGGCGAAGTGGGTCAGGTTGCGCAGCAACTGGGCAGGACACTCGGCCCCGGTGCACCGTACGTGGGCCCCATCCTCGTCCCGCACCACCGGAGCACCGCACACGGGGCACTGGTGGGGCAGCTCATAAGGTACAGTGCCCTCCGGACGTTTGGCGGTGACCACAGACACAATCTCCGGGATGATTTCCCCTGCTTTCTGCACCACCACGGTGTCCCCGATTCGGATGTCCTTTTCCGTGATAAAATCCTGGTTGTGAAGGGTGGCGTTGGTCACTGTGGTGCCTGCCAGACGCACCGGGTCCACCACCGCCTTGGGGGTGAGCACTCCAGTGCGGCCCACCTGCACCACAATGTCTCGAACCACGCTCTCCTTCTGCTCCGGCGGGTATTTGAAAGCGGCAGCCCAGCGGGGGAATTTTGCCGTCTCCCCTAGAGCCTCACGGTCTGACAAGTTATTTACCTTTATAACAGCTCCGTCAATGTCAAAGGGATATTTCTCGCGCTGATCGCCCAGTTTCTGAATCTCCTTTTGAATCTCTGCCATGTCCGTGGACTTCACATAGTCGATGACTTTGAAGCGGAGATCATGCAGATAGTCCAAGCTGTCGCTGTCAGATGTAAAGGAAATTCCGTTTACATATTGGATGTTGAAAATCAGAATGTCCAATCCCCGGGATGCGGCCACTTTCGGGTCCAACTGACGCATGGACCCGGCAGCGGCGTTGCGGGGATTGGCAAAGAGAGGCTCGCCCCGCAGTTCCCGTTCCTGGTTGAGGCGCTCAAAGGTTTTTCGGGGCATATAGACCTCGCCCCGGACGATGAGGGTTTCCGGTGCACCCTCCAGCACCATAGGGATGGAGCGAATGGTGCGCAGATTTTCGGTGACATCCTCCCCCACCATGCCGTCTCCCCGGGTGGCGCCCCGGACAAAGACGCCGTTCTCATACTCCAGGGCTACGGACAGGCCGTCCACCTTGGGCTCCAGCAGATACTCGATTTCTCCGCCTTGAGAGACCCTTTGATGAAACTCCATCAGCTCCTCAGGGGAAAAGACATCCTGTAGGGACTGGAGGGGGACCCGGTGCACCACCTGGGAGAAGCTGTCCAGGGGCTTCCCCCCCACCCGCTGGGTGGGGGAATCGGGGGTAATCCACTCCGGGTGGGCCTGCTCCAACTCCTCCAGCTGACGCAGCATGCGGTCGTATTCAAAATCGGAGATGGTGGGCTGGTCCAAGACATAGTACAGATAGTTGTGGTGGTTGAGCTCCCGGCGGAGCTGCTCAATTTGCTGCAAGGAATCCATATCCGTTGATCTCCTTTGTGATGAGTTATCCATTTTGTATATAGGTGTTTGGTACGGTGCCAATGAGAACCGTCTCAGCCAGACACACCGTGGTATCCACGGTGACAGAGGTGATCTCCCCAGGGATAAATAGGTGGACCGTGACGGAGATGTCCATGAGCACCTGGTGATGGGTCTGATTGATCCCGGCACTGTCAAATTGGTTGTGGACTTGGGTCATGACGTCCCCCACCGAGTCGATGGAGACCCGAAGCTTGGGGCCCAGTCCGGAGAAAATCATCCATCCGGTAAGGTTGCCCAGGGGGACTCCAAGCTGCCCGGAGTCCAGGTCCTCCAGCTGCTCCACCAGAGCTTGGGTAATCTGATTGCGTAGCTGGTTAATGGTGGCTGTGCGCCCAGTGACGGTGGTCAGGCCGTCGCCGTCAGGGGTATGCAGGTCCATCAGGTCATTGTAACCCAAGTTTTGCTCCTCCATGCACTGGTCCACCACATCCGCCACCAGCACCGAGATGAGATTGGTGGCCTGGCTTACCGCCACCGTCTCCACTACTGGGCGCATACTCCGGGAAAATTGGAAGAAGACCACAGCGATGAGAAGCATGGCAATGAGGATGGGCAGCAGAATGAAACATAGAGGCTGCTGTTTCCACCGCCTCCAACGGCGGCGCAGCGGTACCGACACGACAATCACCCCCGGGGACATTGTATGCCCCCGGGGGCCTGACCCATTCAGTGACCCAGCAGCTCTTGAGCGGCCAGCATCAGACCGGCCTTACCCGACTCGTAGGTCAGGCCGCCCTGGAGATATACCGTATAGGGCTCCCGCATGGGGGCGTCTGCCGACAGCTCAATGGAGGCACCCTGGATGAAGGCACCAGCTGCCATGATGACCTGACAGTCGTATCCGGGCATGTCCCAGGGCTCTGGGGTGACATAGGAGTCCACAGGGGCGCCGGACTGAATCCCCCGACAGAAGGCTTTGACACCTTCCCCGTTGCCCAGGTGAATCATCTGAATGATGTCGTGGCGTGGTGCCAGAGAGTGGGGCTCAGTCTCATACCCCATCTGCTCCATGAGGGCGGCCCCGAACACAGCGGTTTTTAACGCCTGGGCCACGGTGTGGGGGGCCATGAATAGCCCCTGATACAGCAAACGGTTGTTGCCCAAGGTGGAGCCGCACTCCTTACCGATGCCGGGGCAGGTCAGACGCATAGCAGCCCCTTCGATGAGGTCGTGGCGTCCGGCCAGATAAGCTCCGGTGGGGGCCAGACCGCCGCCGGGGTTCTTGATGAGGGAGCCTACCACCAGGTCAGCGCCCACGTGGGTAGGCTCCTTCTCCTCCACAAATTCCCCGTAGCAGTTGTCCACCAAAATGGCAACATTGGGGTTGTGCTGGCGAATGATCTCGCACATGTGGCCAATCTCGTCCACAGACAGAGAGGCCCGGGTGGAGTAGCCCTTGGAGCGCTGAATGAGCACCGCTTTCACCTTGGGGTCGGACACAGCCTGGGCCAGTCCCTCCAAGTCCGGGGTATTCTCCGGGGTAAGGTCCACCTGGCGGTATTCCACGCCAAAGTCCTTCAGGGACCCGGTGCCCTTGTCGGTGACACCGATGACACCCAGCAGAGTGTCGTAGGGAGCGCCAACGGCGGAGACCAGTACATCTCCGGGACGCAGACAGCCAAACAGGGCCGCAGAAATGGCGTGGGTGCCGTTGACAAACCCGATGCGCACCAAGGCGTCCTCCGTGCCAAACAGGTGGGCATAGATCTCATCCAGCTTGTCCCGGCCCAAGTCGTCATAGCCATAACCAGTGGTCCCGGCAAAATAGCTCTCCGCCACCCGATACTGGCGGAAGGCATCCAGCACCCGTAGGGTGTTGGCCTCAGCCACTGCGTCAATGCGGGCAAACTGCTCTTTCAGCGTCTCCTCTGCCCGGCGGGCCAGAGTGCGCAACTCCTCAGAAAACTGTAAAGGCATATTCCTTAACACTCTTTCTCTAACTTAGTTTGGGCCAGTGCGGTCACCAGCTCTACGCAGGCCTCCACATCGGCGGCACACACCATCTCACAGGGTGTGTGGGTGTAGCGACAGGGGATGGAAATCCCTCCGGTACACACGCCGCTGCGGGTCTGATGGATGGCTCCGGCGTCGGTGCCACCCGCTTGAATGACATCTCGCTGGGCGGGAATGCCCTGCTTTTGGGCCAGCTCCATCAGAAGGTTTACCATTTCGGGGTGGCAGATTACCGAGCGGTCCATCACCTTCACCGCCGCCCCTTGCCCCGCCAAACTGCTGGCGGTGTGCTTGGCACCGGGAATGCCGTCCTCACTGGTGACATCCACGGCGATGCCATAGTCCGGGTCAATGGACCATGCGGCGGTTTTGGCTCCTCGCAGACCCACTTCCTCCTGGGTGGAGAAGACAAAGTACACATCGTTGGGACAGTCATGCAGCCGCTCCATGGCTTGTAACAGCACCAGGCAGGAGATGCGGTTGTCCATATAGGGACCGGCTACCAGAGCACCCGCTGGGAAAACGGGAGTGTTGTACACCGCCACATCGCCAATCTGCACCTGCTGTTCCGCCTCCTCTCGGGAGGTGGCTCCAATGTCCAAGTACAGGTCGGCCATGGTGCGCTTACCAGGGATTGACCCCACCTGGGCGGCGATGACGCCGCAGGTGCCGTTTTGGAAGCGCACCGGGGTGTTGACCACGGCGTCGGCGTGAACGCCACCAATGGCTCCCACTCGCAAAAAGCCCTTGTCGTCGATGTGGGTCACCACCAGGCCAATGCTGTCCATGTGGGCGGAAAACATGAGCCGGGGGCCACTTCCCTTTTTGCGGCAAATGAGATTGCCCATGGTGTCCCGGGTGGTCTCATCCACATAGGGGCGGGCCATCTCTTCTATGATCTGTGCCACTCCCCCCTCGGCCCCAGATGGGCCAAAGGCGTGGCACAGGGTATTGAGTGTATTGATCCATTCCATGTTGGGTTCCTCCTGTCAGCAATCCCCGGCAACAGACTGTAAAAACAGCCAGGCCAGTTCCAGCACCTGCTCCACATCGTTCATGTTCACTACACTGGCAGGGGCGTGAAGATATCGCACGGGGGCAGAGATACCGGCTACTCGCACACCGGACTTGGTGCGTTGAATGGCTTTGGCATCGGTGCTGCCCGCCACGTAGTGTTTCAGCTGCCAGGGAATGTTATGCTCCTGGGCCACGGCACGCAGGCGCTCAAACAGGTCCCGGTCATAGATGGTGCCCTTGTCCATCCAGGACAGCACCGGGCCTTGCCCCAAGTGGCAGATTTGAGCCTCCGGGTCCTGGCTGGGGGCGTCCGCTGCGGTGGTGCCTTCCAGCACCAGGGCGATGTCTGGAGTCACAGAAAAGGCCGCTCCAAAGGCACCCCGGGTCCCCACCTCCTCCTGGACGGTGAAGACGAAGGTGCAATCCATGGGGAGGTCTCGACGCAGCAGCTCCAGGAGAACTGCGCAGCCAACACGGTCGTCTAAAGCCTTGGCCTTGAGGCATCCGTCTCCAAACTCCACACAGTCGCTGCGGAAGATGCAGGGGTCTCCCACCTCCACCAGTGCCTCCGCCTCTTCCCGGCTGGAAGCTCCGATGTCGATGTAGTAGTCCTCCAGTTTGGGGACCTTCTTGCGCTCCTCGGCAGTGGTCATATGGATGGCTTTCAGGCCAATGACGCCGGGGACCTGGCGGTCTCCCACCAGCACCTGCTTGCCCAGCAGCACCCGGCGGTCCATCCCCCCCACACAGACGAATTTCAGATACCCGTCCTCGGTGATGGAGCGGACCATAAGCCCCACCTCGTCCATGTGAGCACAGAGCATCAGCTTAGTTTCAGTGGCCTTTGCGCCCTTTTTGAAGCAAATCAGATTGCCCATAGCGTCCACATTCATGGTGTCCACATAGGGGGCGACCTGTTCTTTGATGTAATCTCGTACGGCGTCCTCAAAGGAGGACACACCGGGGAGGGCACACAGCTGTTTCAACAAATCCATCATACCTGTGCTCCCTCCTCTCCCAGCTTTCGGGTGAAGGCGGCCAACAGCTGAGCAGTCTGCTCCAGGTCGGCCAGGTCCACCACCTCCACGGGGGTATGCATATAGCGCAGGGGCAGAGAGAGCACCGCTGTGGCAATGCCCTCATTGCAAATCTGCATGCCCCAGGCGTTGGTTCCGGTGTCTCCGCCCATGACTTCCTTTTGGACTGGAATGCCCAGCTCTTGGGCTTTGTCCAGCATGCGACGGGTCATCCAGCGGGTCATATTGGGGCCAATGCCCACGGCGGGGCCGCCGCCCAGGTCATAGGCCCGACCTTTGGCGCTGTCCGGAGTGGCACCGTGGGTGACATCCACCGCCACGCAGAAGTCAGGGTCGATGGTACAGGTGCCTACCATGGCACCAGTACCCCCGGTTTCTTCCCGGGTGCTGCCCATGATGTACAAATCCACGTCCAGTTGCTCTAGGTTGAGCAATTCCACGGTACGCAGCAGAGCGGCGAAACAGGCCCGGTCGTCCAAAGCGCCGGAGCAAATCTCTCCACCGGCCAGCTCTAAAAAGCTCTCCCGGAACACCATTGGGGTGCCCACGGGAATCTCCCGCTCCACCGTCTCCTGAGAGAGGCCGGTGTCCACATAGTATTCCCCTAGGGCTGGGGCCTTCTCCCGGTCCTCCGCCGACAGCACATGGGGAGGCAGACATGCAATCACGCCCAGTCTGGGCGGCTGGGTAAGGATGGTTACCTCCCGGTCGGGGAGCATCCGGGGGTCTACCCCGCCGATGGAGGCAAAGCGCAGGTACCCGTCTTCTGCTCCAGTGACCATTAGGCCGATCTGGTCCAGATGGGCGTCCAGCAACAGCTTTTTGGCGTTGGGGTTGCCACAGCGGCGCAGGCCGATGACGTTGCCCAGCCGGTCCGTCCACACCTCATCCATCCAGGGGGTGAGAAGCTGGGCGGCCAGGTCTGCCACGGGTGCCTCGTAGCCGGAGGGGCCTCCGGTTTGGCACAGGGTTTTGAGACATTCCAGGGTATTCAATGGGCGGTCACTCCCTCCAGGGCATTGACGTACTGCTTGAACTTGTTGCCACGCTCCTCGAAGTTGCGGAAACAGTCAAAGGAAGCGCTGGCGGGAGACAAAATCACCACGTCTCCAGGCTGTGCCACGTCGTGGGCGGTATGGACGGCCTGTTCCAGATTCTCGCAGCGCCGGATTTCGGGATTGCCAGGGGTGTAGTCTGGAGCCTGCTGGGTAGCCTGCTGGATTTTATCCGAGGTGGCACCGGTGAGAATGAGGCACTTCACAGATTTGACGATCTCCGGGCCCAGCACATCGTAGGGAATGTGCTTATCGTAGCCACCGGCAATGAGAATCACCTTCTCCGAGAAGGAGCGCAGGCCGGCAATGGTACGGGTGGGGCTGGAGGCGATGGAGTCGTTGTAATAGCGTACACCGTCCAGCTGGCGTACCAGCTCAATGCGGTGGGCCACGCCGCCAAAGGACTTGGCGTACTCTCGAATGGTCTCATCGGACACCAGACCATCCACTGCGGCAATGGCGGCCATGTAGTTTTCCAGGTTGTGGACACCGGGAATGAGAATGTCGTCGGCCGCCAGGATGGGGCGGGTGTGGTAGCAGATCATCCCGTCCCGGACACAGACGCCACGCTCCAGGTTCTTTTTGCGGCTAAACAGGGTGACTTCGCCCCGGGCCTGAGAGGCAAATCCAGCGGTGATCTCATTGTCTGCATTGAGCACCAGCTTGTCCCCGGTATCCTGATAGGCGAAGATATTGCGCTTGGCGGCAATGTACTCCTCCATGTCCTTGTGGACATCCAGATGGTTGGGAGACAGGTTGGTGATAACCGCCACGTTGGGACTCTGGCGCATGGTCATCAGTTGGAAGGAGGACAGTTCCAACACCACCATGTCGTCGGGACGAATTTCGTCCACCTCACACAGCAGCGGGTGGCCGATGTTGCCACCCACAAAAGTGCGATAGTCTGCTGCTTTCAGCAGTCCGGCAATGATGGTAGTAGTGGTGGTCTTTCCGTCCGAGCCGGTGACGGCAATGACACTGCATGGACACAGGTCCAAAAATGTCTCCATCTCGGAGGTCAACTGTGCGCCTGCCGCCACGGCGTTGGCGATCTGGGGCAGGTCAGGCCGCACACCAGGGGTGCGGAAAATCACATCTGCCCCCTCCAGGCCGTCCAGATAGTTGGGGCCCAGGCTCACCTTCAAGCCTTTTGACTCCAGCTCAGACAGACCGTCAAAATCATCTCTCTCTCGTTTATCACACACACGGACCGTCAGTCCGGCCTGTAACATTTTCTTTACCAGCGGGGCGTTGGACACCCCCATGCCGATGACGGCAATTTTTTTACCCTTGAGTGAATTCAAATAATCCCATAGAATTGATTGCATGGACCGTTGCCTCCCTTTCCTCATAGGAGTAAAATGACATCAGATTATTATAACGCATAAACTCCCATTTGACAATCATGCAAAGTTGAAGTACAATCATAGAGCAAGTAAGCTGGACAGCCGCGTGGGCAGGTCGAAAGGCCGTCCATGAGGAAAGTCCGGGCTCCGTAGGGCAAGGATAACGGGTAACGCCCGCCGAAGGCGACTTCAGGAAAAGTGCAACAGAGATATACCGCCTTGCTTTTGCAAGGTAAGGGTGGAAAGGCGGAGATAAGCGCCCGCCCGATGACTGGGAACTGCTCATCGCTGTAAACTCTATCCGGAGCAACACCGTGGAAACGCGCACAAAGCCGGCCCGGCTGCGTTGAGGAGGTGGCTGGAGTGCAGCGGCAACGCTGTGCCTAGATAGATGGCTGTCTTAAAGGACAGAACCCGGCTTACAGGCTCACTTGTACCAAAAACGGCTTGCCCCATCCGGGGCAGGCCGTTTTGCTCTTGACAGACGGGGAAAATCCGCTATAATAAAATCCGCAATTCCATAACAGACAGTTCGGAACCATCCTGTCTCTAAACAAAACTACGGGAAAGCCACAGCCCCAGGCTGTGGTGCGCTTTTGTGCGCAAACAACGAGGATGGTGTACGCTCCGAAACCGGAGGGTGCACCTTATTTTTGTCCATGGAGGGATTCAAGGTGGAACTCAGTCGCTATTCTGTCATCGAAGATAAAAACCCGCGGGAAATTGTTTTGCTGCGGGGCCGGGGGTGCGCCTGGAAGCGGTGTCGGTTTTGCGATTACCACCTGGATGCCTCCCAGGACGAGGAGGCCAACCTGATTCTCAACCGTGAGGCGCTGTCCCATGTCACGGGGCGCTATGGCCGCTTGGAGGTCATCAACTCCGGGTCCTTTGCTGAGCTCCACCCCTCTACCCTAGCGGAGGTGGACAAGGTGTGTGTGGAGCGAGGCATCCGGGACCTGCATGTGGAGAGCCACTGGCTGTTTCGCAAGACCATTCCCGCCCTGCGGGAGCACTTTGCCCAGCTGGGGGTAACCCTCCACGTGAAAATCGGGGTTGAGACCTTCGATGCCGACTACCGGGAGCGCATCTTGGATAAGGGCATTGACGAGACGGACCCTGCCGCCATTGCTGCCCCCTTTGATGAGTGCTGTCTCCTCTTTGGCCTGTCGGGCCAGAGTGTGGAGAGCATGAAGCGGGATGTGGAGACAGGCCTTGCTCACTTTCACCGGGTTTGTATCAACGTGATGGTTCCCAACACCACCCCCATTCTTCCAGATTTGGAGGTTCGGGCAGCCTTTGTACGGGAGGTCTACCCCCTGTACAAGGACAACCCCCGGGTGGACATTCTGTTGGAGAATACAGACTTTGGTGTAGGAGAGAAATTATGAGAAATGAACTGCTATTGATTGTCACCCTTTTGGTTCTGTACGGCTCAGTGCTGTTGTGGTTTTTCCTGTTTGGCACCAGTGGCCTCATGTCCTTTACCGTCTTTGCCACCATTGCCGCCAACATCGAGGTGCTGATTTTGGTCCAAGCCTTTGGCATGGAGATGACCCTGGGCAATATCCTCTTTGCCACGACCTTTTTGGTCACGGATATTCTCAGCGAGATTGCAGGAAAAAAGCAGGCCCAACAGGCGGTATGGATTGGCATTGCCGCCAATGTTCTCTTTGTGCTGGTCTCCCAGTCCTGGCTGATGTATGTGCCCTCGGTGAACGACTGGGCTACTCCGTATATGCAGGCCATTTTCTCCAATACCCCCCGGCTGATGCTGGCCTCTCTGGCCGTGTACGCCATTGTCCAGGTGTTTGATGTGTGGCTGTACCACAAGTGGTGGGAGTTCACCCAGCGCCGCAGCGGAGATCGGCGGGCCTTTTTGTGGGTGCGAAACAACGGCTCTACCCTGGTTTCCCAGCTGCTCAACGCTATTTTATACACCCTGTTTGCCTTCTACGGCAGATACGACCTGCCTACCCTGGTGTCCATTGTCCTCTCTAGCTACGTCATCTTTATCTTTACCTCTCTTTTGGACACCCCCATTGTGTACTGGGCTCGGCTCATCCACGAAAAGCGTCAGGCGGTTGGATAAAATTTTCCCCCTCCACGGTGCAAACCTGTGGAGGGGTTTCTCTTGTGAAACGAAATGATCTATGGTATAATCACCGAGATTTCATAGGTTTTGATATAAAGGAGAGACAAGCAATGATCAAACTGGTTGTCAGCGATATCGACGGCACCCTGCTGCCCTACGGGGAGACCAAGCTGTCTGGAGAAATCTTTTCTCTCATTGAGCAGCTCAAAGAGCGGGGCATTCCCTTCTGCCCTACCTCCGGTCGGCAGTACCACTCCATCCGCTCCCTCTTTCCCCACATTGCCGATGAACTGTCCTATGTGTGCGAAAACGGCGGCGTGATTTACGGGCCAGGCACCGAGGACACCGCCCCCATCTTGGGTTCTACGCCCATGGAGCGCTCCTCCGCTCTGGCTCTGGCACGGGAGATTTTAAACTTGCCTGACAGCCAGCTGCTCATCACCGGTCCCAAATATGCCTACCTGTGCCAGTGCACCCAGGACTACGTGGTGCACATGCGGGATTTCAAGGGTTTCCAGTTGAAAATTGTAGAGGACGTGGAAGAGATCCCGGAGGAGATTTTGAAGGTTTCCGCCTACTGTCCTCTGGGCACCAAGCCCGCCGCAGAGGCCCTGGGCCCTGCCTGGTCCACCGTCTTCCACATGGCTGTGGCCGGAGAGGACTGGCTGGACTTCACCCTGGCGGACAAAGGCGTGGGCGTGCTGGGCCTGTGCCGCTCCATGGGCATTGACCCAAAGGACGTGCTGGCCTTCGGCGACAACTGGAACGATGCGGCCATGCTCTCTGTGGTGGGCCATCCTTACCTCATGGCTGCCGCAGAGCAGGGGCTTCTGGAGCAGTTCCCCACCACCTGCCACCGAGTAGAGGACGTGCTGCGCTACTTCTTAGATACCAACCAACTGCCCTAATCTCACCATATAAGATGGAGGACAACTCATGTTTCCAAAAGGATTTCTCAAACGGCTGGAGGTCCAGCTGGGCCCGGAAGAGCTGGCGGAGTTTCTGGCGGCGGCCGAACATCCCCGGTGGGTGGCGCTGCGCCTGAACAAACTGAAAACCCACACCCCGCCCCCTCTGCCCCAGTTTGGCCTCTCCCCGGTGCTTTGGGCAGACAGCGGCTATTACTATGACCCCGATACCCGGCCCGGCCTGTCTCCCTACCATGAGGCGGGGCTGTATTATCTCCAGGAGGCCAGTGCCATGGCCCCGGCAGGGCTGCTGGATGTGCAGCCAGGCATGCGGGTGCTGGACCTGTGCGCTGCCCCTGGCGGGAAGTCCTCCCAGCTAGCTGCCCTGTTGGACGGACAGGGGCTGTTGGTGTCCAACGAGATCGAACCCAAGCGGGCGGTGATTCTCAGCCGCAATCTGGAGCGCATGGCAGTGGCCAATGCCCTGGTGCTCAACGAGCATCCCCGCAAGCTGTCGGAGCGGTTCGTGGAGTATTTTGACCGGATTCTGGTGGATGCTCCCTGTTCCGGCGAGGGCATGTTCCGCAAGGAAGAGGCGGCCTCCACCGACTGGAGTGTGGAGACGGTACAGATGTGTGCCCACCGCCAGGGCGAGATTCTCCACTCTGCCGCCCAAATGCTCCGCCCCGGTGGCCGCATGGTGTACTCCACCTGTACCTTTGCCCCTGAAGAGAACGAGGGGGTCATTGCCGCCTTTCTCCAGACCCACCCTGACTTTTCCCTGGTCTCCGTGGACGCCCCCTGGTTTGCACCGGGACGCCCGGACTGGGTGGACGCCCCGCCCTGCGGCTTAGAGCATACCTTCCGCCTCTGGCCCCACAAGGTCCACGGCGAGGGCCACTTTGCAGCGGTGTTGGAGCGTCAGGGAGATGCAGCAGGTCAGGACCAGCCTTTGGAGTCTGCCATTGCCACACCCAAGGAATTGCTGGAGTTCTGTGACGCCGCTGGAGTCACGCTGCCCCAGGGGAAGCTCATCTCCTTTGGGAAGAATCTATGGATGGTCCCGGAAGATATGCCCGCCCTGAAGGGACTCAAGGTGCTGCGTGCTGGTCTGGAGCTGGGCCAACTGCTGAAAAATCGCTTCGAGCCCGCCCACGCCCTGGCCCTGTGGCTGAAAGAATCGGCCTATCAGGTGGACTATTCGGTAGACGCTCCGGAAATTGCCGCCTACTTGTCCGGGAACACCATCCCCGGCACCCAGACGGGATGGACCCTTCTGAAAGTGGATGGACTGTCGCTGGGCTGGGTCAAGGGCAGCAACGGTGTTTTGAAAAACCACTTTCCCAAGGGCCTGCGGCGTACGCTGCGCTAAGGATGCATCAAGATGGGAAAATCGGGCAAACTGATTTTGCCATGTGAAATGTGTTGAGAGGTGAGGGAAAATGCGCATTGCATGTATCGTCCTGGCCGCTGGGAAGAGCACTCGGTTCGGCGCAAACAAGCTGCTGGCGCCTCTGGTGGACAGACCGCTGCTGGTGCACACCCTGGAGGCCATTCCCCTCCCCTGCTTTTCTCAAGTGGTGGCGGTGGTCAGCGACCCTGAGGTGGAGACTCTGTGCCGTCGTCATGTGGTGAAGACTGTGGCTTACCAGGGTGGCCCCCAGAGCCAGTCCATCCGCCTGGGGTTGGAGGCTATCCAGGACGCAGATGGATGCCTGTTTGTTTTGGGAGATCAGCCCCTATGCAGCGCGGATAGCATCCGCCGCTTGGTATCTGCCTTTCAGGCGCGGCCCCAGACCGTGCACCGTCTGGCCTACCAGGGCCAGCCCTCCAGTCCCACCCTATTCCCTTCCCGCCTCTTCCCTGCTCTGAAGAAGCTCACGGGAGAACATGGGGGTATGGTTGCCGTGGGAGATACCCCGGTGTGGTATACCGAGGCGGCGGGGCCCCATGAGCTATGGGATGCGGATACGCCGGAGAAACTTTCCAGAATCCAACAATATTTACAAGCACACCTCTGATCTTCCAGAGAGGTGTGCTTTTTTGTCACTTTACATCCCTTCAAAAGTACGGTACAATATACTGTGTATTGTTGCGCATTGGCCAGATATGAATATACAAGGTTTGGAGGAAGTGTCTTGTTGACCATCAGACAATATGTCCGGGCAGAGAGCCTGGAACAGGCCTACGAATTGAACCAAAAGAAAGCCAATCTCATCCTGGGCGGTATGCACTGGATGAAAATGACCACCCGCAGTGTGGACACTGCCATTGACCTATCCGGCCTGGGGCTGGACACCATTGTGGAGACAGACCATACGTTTGAGATCGGCTGTATGGTCACCCTGCGCCAACTGGAGCAGCACCCTGCCCTCAATGCCTGGACGAACCATGCTGTGGCCGATGCCGTCAAGGACATTGTGGGTGTGCAGTTCCGCAACACCGCCACGGTGGGCGGCTCCATCTTTGGCCGCTACGGCTTCTCCGATGTGCTCACCGTATTCCTGGCCCTGAACGCCACGGTGGTGTGCCACCACGCCGGAGAGATTTCCCTGGAGCAGTATGCCCAGATGCCCGCGGACCGGGACATCCTGGTGAAGCTGGTGGTGGACAAGCAGCCCATGCGGGTGTCCTACCAGGCTATGCGCCATGCCCGCACCGACTTCCCCATCCTCACCTGTGCGGTCTCCTGCGTGGATGGGGTGTGGCAGGCATCCGTGGGTGCCCGTCCCCACAAGGCGGCTCTGGTGCGAGATCAGGAGGGGCTGCTCTGTGGCGGTGTGGATGAGACCAGCGCCGCCCGATTTGGAGACTATGTGGCCGGACAACTGAATTTTGGGTCCAATATGCGGGGCAGCGCTGCCTACCGCCGTCAAATCTGCGGCGTGCTGGTGCAGCGGGCCGTGCTGGCAGCCTGTGAGGTGAAGTGACATGGAATTGAAATTTGAACTCAACGGCAAGAACATTGCCACTGTGGTGGAGGCGGACAGCCTGCTGCTGGATGCGCTGCGCTCCCTGGGCTGCGCCAGCGTCAAGCGGGGCTGTGAGAGCTCCAACTGCGGCCTGTGCACCGTCTTTGTGGACGACAAGCCGGTGCTGTCCTGTTCCGTGCTGGCGGCCCGGGTGTCGGGTCGCAAGGTCACCACTCTGGAGGGACTCCAGGACGAGGCTGCCGACTTCGGGGCCTTCATCGCTGACCAGGGCGCGGAGCAGTGCGGATTCTGCAACCCCGGCCTGATGATGAATGCCATTGCCATGTTCCGGGAGAACCCCCACCCCACCGAGGAGGAGATTCTCTCCTATCTCAGCGGCAACTTGTGCCGTTGCTCCGGCTATGAGGGACAGCTGCGGGGCATTCAGTCCTATCTGGCCTTCAAGGATGCCCAGAAGAAAGGAGGGGTGTGAGGAATGCGCCATGTGAATCAACCCGTTCGTAAAAAGGACGCCATGGCCCTGGTTACCGGCAAACCGGTGTACACCGGGGACCTGCGGGACCCCAACGCCCTGGTGGTGAAGGTGCTTCACAGCCCCCATGCCAATGCCATGATCGAGAATATCGACACCTCCATCGCCATGAAGGTGCCCGGTATTGAGGCCATTTTCACCTATCAAGATGTGCCTCAGAAGCGGTTTACCATGGCTGGACAGACCTATCCTGAGCCCAGCCCCTATGACCGCTTGCTGCTGGACCGCCATGTGCGATTCCACGGGGACGCCGTGGCCGTGGTGGCTGGTGATAATGAAAAGGCTGTGGACAAGGCCTTGAAGCTCATCAAGGTCACCTACCAGGTGCTCCCTGCGGTGCTGGATTTCCGCACTTCCAAGGATAACCCGGTGCTGGTGCACCCGGAGGACAACTGGGTGGCCCACTGCCCTGTGGGGGCGGACAACCACCGAAACCTGTGCGCCCACGATGAGATGGGGCACGGGGACATCGAGGCGGTGCTGGCCGACTGTGATGTGGTGCTGGAGCGCACCTACCACACCAAGGCCAACAGCCAGGCCATGATGGAGACCTTCCGCACCTACACCTATATGGACACTTATGGGCGGCTGAATGTGCTCAGTTCCACCCAGATCGTCTTCCACGCCCGGCGCATCATCGCCCACGCTCTGGACATTCCCAAGTCCAAGGTGCGGGTGACCAAGCCCCGCATCGGCGGCGGCTTTGGCGCCAAGCAGAGCTGTGTCACCGAGGTGTTCCCCGCTCTGGTCACCTGGAAGACCGGAAAGCCCGCCTACCTGGTGTATAGCCGCCAGGAGAGCCAGACTTCCGGAAGCCCCCGCCACGAGATGGAGATCACGGTGCGCATTGGAGCCATGAAGGACGGCCGCATCCGTGGGTTTGACATGTATACCCTGTCCAACACCGGCGCCTATGGCGAGCACGGCCCCACCACCGTGGGCCTGTCCGGCCACAAGTCCATCCCGCTTTATAACCGCAACCAGGAGGCCTACCGCTTCACCTATGACGTGGTGTACACCAACGTGCAGGCCGCCGGAGCCTACCGTGGCTACGGCGCCACTCAGGGCCTGTTTGCCGTGGAGTCCATTGTCAACGAGTTGGCCGCTGAGTTGAAGATGGACCCGGTGCAGCTGCGGCTGATGAACCTCATTGCAGAGGGACAGGTGCCCCCTGCCTACTACTATGAACCCTGTAACGCCTGTGCCCTGGACCGCTGTCTGAAGGAAACCGCCCAGCGCATGGGTTGGGACGAGAAATATCCCTACCGGGATATGGGCAACGGCAAGGTGCGTAGCGTGGGCGTAGCTCTGGCCATGCAGGGGTCCAGCATTTCCAATGTGGACATTGGCGGCGCTACCATCAAGCTCAACGACGACGGCTTCTATGCCCTGACCATTGGTGCCGCTGACATGGGCACCGGATGTGACACCATTCTGGCTCAGATGGCCGCTGAGGTCATGGAGTGTGACGTGGACAACGTGGTGGTCTACGGTGCCGACACCGATGCCTCCCCCTATGACTCCGGCTCCTATGCCTCCTCCACCACCTACCTCACCGGGCGCGCTGTGGAAGAAGCTTGTGAGAAGCTGCGGGAGAGCATCCAGAAGATCGGTGCTGCTCTGATGAAGTGTGACGTGGAGGACACGGAGTTTGACGGCAAGACGGTCCGCTGTGTCAGCGACCCGCAGCGCAGTGTCTCCCTGGTGGATGTAGCCACCGCTTCCATGGTCAACAATCAGTTTGAGACCCAGTTCACTGCCACCACCTCCTCCCCGGTCTCCCCGCCCCCCTATATGGCTGGCATGGTGGAGGTGGAGATCGACAAGGCCACCGGAGCCATTCAGGTGCTCAACTATGAGGCCACCGTGGACTGTGGCACGGTCATCAACCCCAACCTGGCCCGAGTCCAGACCGAGGGCGGCATTGCCCAAGGCATCGGCATGGCCCTGTACGAGGATATCACCTACACCGACAAGGGCGCCATTCGGGAGGACTCCTTCATGCAGTACAAGATTCCCACCCGTCAGGATGTGGGACGCATCCATGTGGAGTTTGAGTCCAGCTATGAGCCCACGGGCCCCTTCGGGGCCAAGTCCATCGGCGAAATCGTCATCAATACCCCTTCCCCTGCCATTGCCCACGCTGTTTATAATGCCACTGGTGTGTGGCACCGGGAGCTGCCCATCACCCCGGAGAAGATCCTACTGGGTGAGAAGTACTACGAAACATCTTCTGTGTGAGTTTGTCACAGAAGGGAATCATAAAAGGGTGTATGCTCAGAGTACAAAATTCAACAAGAAAAGGAGACGTTCCTCATGAATACCATTAACATCACCAAGGACAATTTTGACGCTGAGGTTCTCCAGGCCTCCCAGCCTGTGCTGCTGGACTTCTGGGCTGAGTGGTGCGGCCCCTGCCGCATGCTGGCTCCTGTTTTGGACCAGATCGCCGCTGAGCGCACTGACATCAAGGTGGGCAAGGTCAACGTGGACAACGAGCCTGAGCTGGCCCGTCAGTTCGGCGTGATGAGCATCCCTACCCTGGTGGTGATGAAGAACGGCGAGGCTGTGGCCCAGTCTGTGGGTGTGCAGCCCAAGGAAGCCATTCTCCGCATGATCTAAGACCATTTAGAAACCCGTAGCTGTGTTTGTCCAGCTGCGGGTTTCTCTTTTGATTGCTTTTTCTGAGAAAAGCAGGTATACTTTACATCAACTCTCTATGGATTCGAAAGGAGTTCCATGTTATGAAAGAGCGACGAAAAAAGGGCTTTCCCTGGCCCAAAGGCAAACTGGGAAAAATCCTTCTGAACCTCCTGGTTACAGCGGTGGTGGGGTTCCTCTACTTCTATATCACCCTTCCTGCCCTCAATCTACAGGCCACGGAGTTTTACGGATTCCTCTTCCTGCTGTGCCTGGTCTATATGGTCTGCGCCTTGATTACCTCAGGATTTCAGGACACCACGGTGGTGACCACCGGGAAAGATAAGGTGCGCCATTATCTTAGCTTCATCAAACAACAGTGTCTGCCCATCGGGATTTTCATGCTCCTGCTGGTGGTAGTGGGTGTGGTGGGACAGTTGGTCTCCCTCCCCATTTTCCGGGCCCAGGCTTACCGGGAGCTGCTGACGGTCAACAGCGGTGAATTTTCCCAGGATATCAGCCAGATTTCCTTTGATGAGATTCCCACCCTGGACCGCACCTCTGCCGAGTACCTGGGGGACCGCCAGATGGGTACCCTCAGCGACATGGTCAGCCAGTTTGAGTACGGCGGAGATTCCACCCAGATCAACTACCAGGGCCGCCCCGTCCGCGTGGCCCCTGTGGCCTATGCCGATCTGTTCAAGTGGCTGACCAACCGGGGCGAAGGTCTGCCCGCCTATGTGCTGGTGGACATGGTCACCCAGGAGGCTCAGGTGGTGCGGCTGGAGGAGGGAATGAAATACTCCTTCTCCGAGCCTTTGAACCGGAACATCATGCGTCACCTCCGATTCCAGTACCCCACCTTCATGTTCTCCACTCCCCGCTTTGAAATCGATGAGGACGGACAGCCCTGGTGGATTGCCCCCCGAGTGGTAAAGACCATCGGCCTGTTTGGCGGCACTGACATTCAGGGTGCTGTCCTCTGTAACGCCATCACCGGAGAAAGCCAGTATTATGACGAGGTGCCCTCTTGGGTGGATAACCTGTATACCCCTGCCCTCATCATGCAGCAGTATGACTACTATGGCACCCTGGTCAACGGATTTATCAACTCCATCTTTGGCCAGAAGGATGTGACCGTGACCACAGAGGGGTATAACTATATCGCCATCAACGATGACGTGTATGTATACACCGGTGTCACCTCCGCCAACTCCGACCAGTCCAATCTGGGCTTCCTCCTCTCCAACCAGCGCACCAAGGAGACCATTTTCTACGATGCTCCCGGTGCCACAGAGGCGGCGGCTCAGGCATCTGCCGAGGGTGTGGTGCAGGACCTGGGCTACACCGCCACCTTCCCCCTGCTGATCAATGTGGCAGGACAACCCACCTACTTCATTCCCCTCCAGGATAACACCCTGCTGGTGAAGAGCTATGCCATGGTCAACGTGGCCCAGTATCAGCTGGTGGCCACGGGAAGCACCGTAGCCCAGTGTGAACAGCAGTATATCCGCATGCTCACAGACAAGGGCCTGACGGAGGAGGAGGAAGTGCCTCAGACCACGGCCCAGGGTGTCGTGGCGGAGATTCGCAGCGCTGTACTAAACGGCAACACCTACTATTATGTGCGTCTGGAGGAAGAGAACGTGTTCTACTCCCTCTCCGCCGTAGACAATCCCACTGCCGTCATCCTCAATGTGGGCGATCAAGTGACCATCGAGCACGAAATGGCGGAGGATACCACTGCCATTCTCCAGGGATATTCCCTGAGCATTGACGCAGCTGCGCCGGCCTCAAACCCAGAATCTTAATAAAGCACCACCGACGATTTCGTCGGTGGTGCTTTTTACAGTTCCAATTGAGAAAACAGGGGGCTTTCCAGATCCACGATGTCGTCCACAGGAATGTCTCTGCCCTCCATGGTGCGGAACAGCCGTCGGAAAGTGTCCAGGGCCCGCACATGTCCGGTAAACACTTGGTACGCTCCCCCGGCTTTGCGGGTGTCCGGCTGGAAATAGGTTACGGTGACCTGTGGGTGTTGGTGCACCTGTTCCAGCAGGAACTGCTGCTTTCGGTCCAATATGAGTTTTTCGTCCTCACTGAGCTGGCGTCTGGCCTGGGTGGTACGAGCCGTCTCTCGAATGGCGGCATCGTGGCCGGTGAGCGCAGCAAAGGGGGCAAATTGTGCCGCCCGGTCCTGCCGGGACATGGGTGGACGCACATGAGTGGTGGGCCGAGGCACAGAGAGGATGTCCTCGTAGGGGTGTCGCTTCTCCCTCATGCCTTGTGGCCTCCAATCTGTCCATTGCGCTCCCGGGTGGTGGCTCCGTCCCGGAAATTCATCCCTTTGAGAAGGGCGTTTTTTCCGTACTTCTTTTTGATGCTGAGAATGGCCTGCTGCTTCTGGCGCTCTCGCTTTCGCTGGGCTTTCCGCTGTTGCCCATCGTCAGAGAATAGGCTCAACTGTTGGAACCCTTGCGTAGGCAGGCAGTCTTCCCGCAACACCCGGTTGGCGGTGACGTTGAGCCGCCGAATGAGCAGTTGTGGATTGACAATTCGGTCAAACAACTGGCCCATGGCCTCCACAATCTCTGTGGTGGAGGAGGTGTATTCCGGCAAATGGGTGGTGCCGTGGGCGTGCTTGGGGATGGCTCGTCCATAGGCATCGGTGGAGACAGCACCCCGGTAGGCCAGCCTCCGCTGGGGATCGGTGAGATTCTCCCGGTCGTAGCCCACTGTCAAGGTGAGCTGGTCGGTCATCAGTCGATGGTCCACCAAATCCAGTACCAGGAGATCTGCCATCTCCTGCACCACCAGCCGTGCCTTTTCCGCCGGGTATGGGGTTTTCAGTACCTGGCCCGACCCCACACTGTTGGTGGTGGGGCGATAGGATTTGATATCAGCGATGGTGCACGGCTCCCACCCCCAGGCATGGTCAATGAGCAGCTCGGCATTCACCCCAAAGAGCTTGTAGAGCAGTTCCTCGTTGTAGTAGTCCTCTCGTCTGCCCAGGGAGCATCGGGCAATGTCGCCCATGGTGTACAGCCCCTGCTGTTCCAACTTTTTGGCGTACCCCCGGCCCACCCGCCAGAAATCGGTGAGGGGCCGGTGGGCCCAGAGGTTGCGGCGGTAGCTCATCTCGTCCAGACGGGCGATGCGAACCCCATTTTCGTCCGGCTGAATGTGCTTGGCCTCAATGTCCATAGCCACCTTGGCCAGATACAGATTGCTGCCAATGCCAGCGGTGGCGGTGATTCCGGTGGTGTGGAGCACATCCAGCAGAATGGTACGGGCCAACTCCTCCGCCGTCATGCCATAGGTGTCCAGATAGGGGGTTACATCCAGAAACACCTCGTCAATGGAGTAGACATGCATGTCCTCCGGGGCAATATACTTCAGGTACACGTTATAGATGCGGGTGCTGAACGAAATATAGCGGGCCATCTGTGGCGGGGCCACCAAGTAGTCCAGAGCCAGGTCCGGCCGGGCCAGCAGCTGGGGTGCCTGGTGGGAGGTTCCCGTGAAGACTCCGCCTGGGGCCTTGCGCCGCCGCTGGGCGTTGACCTCCTTCACCTTCTGCACCACTTCAAAGAGCCGGGCCCGCCCGGAGATGCCGTAGGCTTTCAGGGCAGGAGACACCGCCAGACAGATGGTCTTCTCGGTACGGCTCTGGTCGGCCACCACCAGATGGGTGGTCATGGGGTCCAGTCCCCGCTCCATGCACTCCACGGAGGCATAAAAGGATTTCAAATCAATGGATAGATAGGTCTTCTCCTGCATGCCCCTGCGCTCCTCTCCTGGTTATGGAACCATTCTACCACAGAGGATGTCCCATAACCAGGACTTTCATCCTCTCAGTCGGCATGGGTGAGCAAGGCGAAAATTTTAGTTTTCCCAACTGTGCGCACCGCTAGAGCACATCCCGCCAAATAAAAGAGAGCAAAGCCAATGGAAGCCAGCCAGACCAGGGGCTGTCCGCTCCAAAGGGTCAGGACCACTCCGCTGAGAATACAACCCATCAGGCACAGCCCCATCTGTTCCAGGAAGAAGGAGCCGAACACCCGCGTTTGGGAGGCACCCAGCCCTCGCATAATGGCAAACTCCATGCGCCGACCATTGACCATCAGCCAGGACACCACAAAGCCCATGACTCCCATGAGGAGGAAGAGCACGGGGAAGAGAATTTGGCTCAGGGTGATATAGCGCCCCAGCGCTTCCGCGGTCTGGGTAAAGGTGGAGTCGTTGAGCATGACTACGATGCGATTGCCGTTTAAATCCCCTGGGACAGAATATTCTTCCTGGGCCAGATACTCCCGGAAATCATCCAAATCATAGGCAGATTTCAGGGTGAAACGGCAACCCAGATAATCGACAATGTCGGTTTGCAAGCAACTCAGCGGCGCATAGAGGTTGTCAGCAGCTCCCCACGGAGTAAAGGAACCCACGATGCACACAGGAATATCGCCTGCCAGTTCCGTATAGACGAAAATTTGGTCGCCCAACTCCACCCCCTTCTCATTCATCCAGCGTGTGCTGGCAACACAGGGGGTGATGCCCTCCATGCCACTGGTGTAGTTGCTGGGCTCTGTCAGGAATCCCTCGTCCCAGCCCTCTAGCCATGTGATTTCCGGGCTTTTCTCGCTGTAAATAAAGTCTGGCGCAACTGCGAAGCCGTTGAGGAATACCATGTCTTCCTGCTTTTCAATCCACCCGGCCCTGCGGTCCTGGCCATGTACATTGTCTGCGAATTGTGGCATGTCCTTGCTCAGCCAGTAGTGGTAGCTGCGATAGACCTGAATGTCAGACACCATACCGGATTCGCTGATCTGGAACGGATCGGATAGATGCAAATCTGTATACTGCCTTCCGTTGGCAGAGGTAAATTGACCTGTGATGGTGGTGTTATCATAGAGACTCCGGCGCTGGCTCTCCCAGCCCTGAGCGGTTACCATCAAAAAGCCCAAAAATCCGGATAACACCAATGCCACCACTGGAACGACCACAGAGCGCCAACCGCCTCGGCGGGCAGAGAGCCAGGCAAAGCGCACAGCACCCTTCCCTGCGACACTGGTGCCGCTGCGAGGAACACGTACCCGGGTTTTACCCTGGCGAAGTGTGTTTTTCCGCTGCGCCTGGCCCACAAAGGCCACGCACAGGATCAGAGCAGCCACAAACACCACCACGCCTGCCACCAAGGCAGGCCAAAGAGGCACTTGTTGGGGCAGCTCTACCTCTTTCGTGGCGCCCAGAGCCCCGTTGCTATACCGCCGGTCTGCGGCATACAGGGCACGGGCCCCTTGCAAGGCCAGAGCAATGAGCAGCTGCATAGAGGCGGCAGATATCGCCATGCCCACCAGTACAGCTACCCCTGCCACCAGGGTGACGCCGGATAGAAGCCACAGCCGAATCTTACCCTTGGGCGTGCCCAGGGAGACCATCACGTCCACCGCCTGCTGCTGTCGCCCCACAAAGAGGAATGCAAACAGGCACAAGACAGCCAACACGCCCACCAGGGAGGCAAATGTGACGCCCTGAGCCGTGGATTCCATGGCCTGTAGGGGTTGAGCCGCGGCTGTATAGCCCTGGTCATACAGGGTGATGCGCACCCCATCTGGAGCCATAGCTTCCATCTGGTCCACCGCCTCTACCGCACGGTTGTTGTCCAAAACAGCCCGGCCCAACAGATAGCCAAACAGGGGCGCTTGAGGTAGATCCTCTCCCCTGGAAACCCAGATGCGCCCCTCGTAGCCGCTGGCCTGGTTCACAATCCCAACCACGGTCCAGGTTCGAGCGTCATCTATTTCTTCCAAGGCAAAGGGATCGTATTCGGTAGACTGCATCATGGACAGAGAGATGGTGTCCCCCACCTTCAAATTCAGCTGTTTGGCAATGTCCTGCGTTATGGCGCATACGCCGCTCTCCCCCGCTTCGGGATATTGCCCATCGGTGAGATACAAGGTTCCTTGTTGGAAGGGCTCCAGAGCGGCAATGTAATCGCTGGATTCCACTTGCATGTAGTTGTTGCCCAACTCATATTTTTGGGCGTACTCTGTAAAGATGCTGTCGTTGAATACTGGATCATCATAACGGTCAAAGGCCACCCAGGGCGACTGGTCACAGCCCTCGTAGAACTCCGTCACCCGAATGGCACGGCTGGAACTGCCGCTGTCATACAGTTCTCCGTGGAGGAGGTAACGCTTTCCAGGCTCAGGTAAAAAGCCGCTGTCCCCGGGGTCAATTTCCACTAGAACACCACTCTTCCCCTCATAGGAGTAGAGATTTTTCCCGATGATGCCTGTATACCCTGCCGGGGCCTGTCGATATCCCAAGAAATATTCTACCCAATAGCTCTCACCTGTGGCAGGGTCTGTCCCATAGGACTCTCCACGATCGAAGACGTTCCCCGCCTCCTCCATCCAGCTCAAATCCAATGTGATGTCACGGGTCTCGTCTATTAGAGTGAGTCTAGGGCTGGCAACCACTCGGACATCCTCTTTTCTGCTGGAGAGCAGGGAATAATACTGAATATCTTCCCACATGCCCTCCTTGGTTTTTACAGTGCAGGTGGGGCCTTCCCGAATTATATACTCCTCCGGGAGGTCTTCCGGCTCAATGGTGAAGGACTCTTGAACGTACTTCTGGGTGATCTGGAACACAGCCAAAACCACCTGGTTCTCATAGGGAATAGTGCCGTCCGGACGCTGATATCCCTCGGACAGGGCAACGCCCCAATCGGTGGTCTCCCACAGCGTTACCCCAGGCACCTGGGTATAGTCCCCCAACTGCGCCAGGGACTGGCGGGCGGTATCGTCCGCTGCATAGGGGTCGGGATAGTTCTCTCCCATGTGTTCCACCAGAGCAATGGAGGTGTAAGCCTGGTCCATGGCCTCCAGCGTCTGGGCGCAGTAGCTCCACAGACCCATACCCAGGGACAGAGAGAGGGTCAAAAGCAGGATGAGCAGGCTGAATAGGACGGTGCGCCCTCGGGCCCGAACTGTACTGAGAATACCGTTTCGTATCACCATGGGATTCGCCTCCTCACTTTACCACCTGACCGTCTTTCAGTTCCAGAATGTCATCTGCTTTCTGGGCCAGGGTGCGGTCATGGGTGACAATGATGACACAGTACCCGTCGTCATGGGCCAAACTCTGGAGGATGGAATAGATATTCTCACTGTTGGCCGTATCCAGGTTTCCGGTGGGTTCGTCCGCCAAGAGAATTTTGGTGTCCATGCCCAGGGCGCGGGCAATGGCCACCCGCTGCTGCTCACCGCCGGAGAGCATGGCGGGATAACGGCCCAGCACGGTCTCGGGCAGTCCTACTTTTTCTACCAAAATCTTAGCCTTTTCCCTCGCCTCCTTGGGGCTTGTCCCCCGCAGCTCCATGGGGTACATCACATTTTCCGCCACCGTAAGCAAGGGGAACAGCCGGAAGTTCTGATAAATCACTGCCACCTGCTCCCGACGGTACTGCTCCAACTTCATTTGGCTGGTGGCCACATCGTGGCACAGCACCTCTCCTTCTGTGGGTAGGTCCAGCCCTGCCAACAGGGAGAGCAACGTGGTTTTTCCGCTGCCCGATTTGCCCACCACGGCGTATACCTTTCCACCATCAAAGGATGCGGTGATGTTCCGCAGGGCCTCTACCTTTTGATACTGCGTCTGATACGTATAGCTGACGTCTCTGAGTTCCAATACTCCCATGATTCACCGCTCCTTTTTTGTATTTTGTGGTTTGTTTAAGTATACAACAAGATACCGGGCGATGCAACGACTTTATGGTCAAAATAACCATATTGGTGAATGACATATTGACATTTCTCGATGGATTAAATATACTGCCATTAGATTGAAATTCTTCGATGTGATAGGAGGGATTACTGTGCGAGATCACGCCTCAGATATGAGGGTGTTTAAGGCCTTTTGCGATGTGAATCGGCTGCAAATTTTGGAGCTGCTCCGTAGCGGTGAGAAGTGCGCCTGTGCGCTGTTGGAGCACCTGCACATCAGCCAGTCCACCCTCTCCTATCACATGAAGATTCTCTGTGACTCCGGTGTGGTGGTGGGACGTACGGAGGGAAAGTGGACCCACTATTCCCTGCGGGAGGAGGGCTGTGCCTATGCCCGGCAGCGGTTGGAGGAATTGACGGATACCTCGGCTGCTGGCACCGCAGACAACTGCTGTGGATGAGAAAACCATCTGTGTCTTGAGATGGTTTTTTCTCAACTTGTTCAAATCGAAATTTTTAGAACTGTGATTGGAGGTATGGATTAGATGGAATGGATCAGATCAGGTTGGCTCTTCTTCCAAGATCAAGTCTTGGGAATGAAATGGCTCAACGAACTCATTGGAAATGGTCTGGCTGCGGTGGGACTGGATGGAACCCTGGGCGGGATTGTCCAATTTTTCCTCTACGACACCGTTAAAATCTTTGTCTTGCTTTCGGTGCTAATTTTCGGCATCTCGTATTTGCAGAGTTACTTTCCACCCCAGCGTACCAAGAAGATTCTGGGTCGATTCCAGGGGCTGTGGGCCAATGTGGTTGCAGCTCTACTGGGGACGGTGACTCCCTTCTGTTCCTGTTCGTCTATCCCCATTTTCATGGGATTTACCAGTGCCGGGCTTCCGGTGGGTGTGACGTTCTCCTTTCTCATCTCCTCCCCCATGGTGGACTTGGGCTCCCTGGTGCTGCTGATGAGCGTGTTCGGCACCCGTGTGGCGGTGTTGTATGTGCTGCTGGGGCTAGTCATTGCCGTAATCGGCGGCACGCTTCTGCAAAAGCTGGGGATGGAACGGTATGTAGAGGATTTCATCCGCCATGCGCCCCACATCGAAAGCCAGAGCGGCACCCTGACCCGGCGAGATCGGGTGGATTATGCCAAGGGACAGCTGGTAAACACGGTGAAAAAGGTGGCCCCGTATGTTTTCCTGGGCGTGGGTATCGGCTCTCTGATTCACAACGTGGTGCCCCAGACCTGGGTGGAGATGGTGCTGGGCAGCCAAAATCCCCTGGCGGTGATTCTGGCCACTCTGGTGGGAGTCCCCATGTACGCGGATATTTTCGGCACCATCCCCGTGGCGGAGAGTTTGCTGTTTAAGGGGGCTGGACTGGGTACCGTACTATCCTTTATGATGGCGGTGACGACTTTGAGTCTTCCCTCCCTCATCATGCTGAAACAGGCGGTGAAGCCCCGGCTGCTGGCGGCCTTTATCGGGATCTGTACCCTGGGCATCATCCTGGTTGGATATTTTTTCAATGCCATTCAAGTTTTGTTAGTGTAATTATAGGAGGAATGTAACATGGCACTGTTTGGATTTGGTAAGAAGAAAAAAGAGGAGCAGACGGCCTCCTGTTCCTGTCAATGCGGTTGTTCGGCACCTACTGGAGTGGGACACAAGTCCGGGGCGGCCATTCAGGTCATGGGCACCGGCTGCGCCTCCTGCCACACCCTGCTGGAGAACACCCAGGAGGCGGTGCGTAGTCTGGGATTGAATGTGGACGTGGAATATGTTCAGGACATGGCCACCATTGCCAGTTACGGGGTGATGAGCCTCCCTGCTCTGGTGGTGCATGGTAAGGTGGTGTCCACCGGAAAGGTGCTTAAGCCTGCCCAGATTGAAGCCCTGCTGAAGGATGGTAAGGAATAAAGGAGATGAATGACATGGGAAAACCCAAGGTTGCGTTTGTGTGCGTTCACAACTCCTGCCGCAGTCAGATGGCGGAGGCCCTGGGCAAAAAGCTGGCTGGAGATGTATTTGAGAGCTACTCCGGCGGCACCGAGGTAAAAGACCGCATCAATCCCGACGCCGTGCGCATAATGAAACAGCTCCACGGCATCGACATGGAGGAGACCCAGTACAGCAAGCTGGTCTCCCAGCTGCCCCAGCCGGATGTGGTAATTTATATGGGTTGTAATGTCAGCTGTCCGGCCTTCACCGCTCCGTATACGGAGAATTGGGGCCTGGAGGACCCCACCGGGCAGAGCGACGAGGTGTTTGAAGAAACGATTCAAACCATTTATAACAAGATTCTAGCACTCAAGGAAAAACTCTCTTGAGAGAAATCACTCCCCCGTACTCGGTGAAACTTGTTCCGAGCACGGGGGATTTTCGTTTCTCTACTTGGCATTTGAGGCGAGATAAGATATGATGAATCTATCAAAATCAGGGAGGAGGCCGACCTATGGAAACCTACCACGTTGTACCCGATGCCCCCGAGTCCCGTTCTGATCCGACGCCCAGCTGGCAGACCACGATGACCCAAATTCTCTGGGGATTGGCCCTGAGCACCCTCACCCTGGAGATTCCTCTGCTGCAAGAGCTGCTGTCTTTCCTTGGTTTACTCCTGTTATACTTGGGCTTCCGAGCCATACGACGGGAAAACAAATGGCTGTTCCGCTGTTATGTCTTCACCGCAGTGCGCTGTATTGCCCTGGTGTCGATTTTTGCCCTAAACGCCACCATTTTTCAAAATCAATTCTATACCTCTGCTTTGGGATATCTGACAAACCTGGCGTCGATGTTACTGGTGCTGGCCACTCTATTCTCCCTGTGGCGGGGACTGCTTCAGCTGCGAAAGGCCTCCGGAGTGAAGGCATCCACCAGAGCCGCCGGTGGACTGGTGGTGTGGTATGTGGGCTTGGCCCTGCTGTCCGTGGTTGGAGTGATTGGACTGTTTGGATTTCTCGTTCTGATCATTCTCTATGTCTTTTGCCTCTACCGTATCTTCCGATTCTCTCAGGCAGTCACCACCGCCGGATACCCGCTCCCTCGGCTTCGGGCATGGCTCTCAGAGGGACGGTTAGCGCTGTGTTTCACTGGGTGCATTCTGGTGGGCGTGGCAGGTGGATTTCTCTTCTTCCACAGTTACTCCATGGATTGGATGCTCCTGTCTGCGCCGCCCTCTTCTCAAGAACAAGAAATCAAAGAAAAGCTTCGAGACTTGGGCTTCCCAGACACGGTTTTAAATGACCTCTCTATGGAGGATTTGCAGGATTGTCAGGGCGCCCAGCAGGTGGTGGTAGATGAGTACACCCGCTCCTTTGAGGAACATACTACATCAGATGGAAAAGTGCCTCAGCTGCACCTGGCGGGCATCGGGGTGCAGTTGTCCGAAGAGCCGGAGCGTTGGAAGCTCATCCACCACTTCCAGTGGGAGGATAGCCCTGCCTTTTACGGTACAGAGTCGTTCCAACTCACCCCTGCCTACACCAACACCTCGTATTGGATTCCTGCCGAAGATGCGGTGCACGGCCGCCTTCTGTACGACGACAACGGCGCGACCTTCGTCTCTCCCTATGCCCATCTGGAGAAAGCCTCTTACACCTACGACTCCATCTTTTGGGGCCAGCAAACGAATTCAGACTGGTTTGCCTCCTTCTCTCTTCCTCGTCAGGGAAGCAATCACCGGGGCTATGTGGCATACTCTGTGTTTCCCACTTCTCCTGGCGAAACAGTCTGGATCGATTCTTGGGTTCAGTACACCCACCAGACTTCACGATTTCAGTACCCGGTGCTCAGCGCCACAGACCACCAGCAAAAGAGTCCCTCTTTAGGGGCGGGGCGCCCCTTCTCCACCGTTCAAACGATGCTCCAATTTGCCCCTTATTCTCTGGAAGAGTAATCAAAACAGGGATTCCTCCACTTTTGGGAGGAATCCCTGTTTTTGTTACAGAATGTCGATGTACTCCCCGCTGAGGGCCTTGTTCATGCTGCGTACGGCGCAGAACTTGCCACACATGGAACAGCTGTCCTCGTGCTCCGGGGCCCGGTCATCCCGGATGCCCTTGGCTGTCTCCGGGTCAATGGCACATTCCCACTGCTTGTCCCAGTCGAAGGTCCGCCGGGCATCGGCCATGGCGTCATCCAAGTCTCTGGCATGGGGAATTTTCTTAGCGATGTCCGCGGCGTGGGCAGCAATGCGGGAGGCGATGATTCCCTGCTTCACGTCCTCCACATTGGGCAGGGCCAAATGTTCGGCAGGGGTCACATAGCACAGAAAGGCAGCACCTGCCGAAGCGGCCACTGCCCCACCGATGGCGGCAGTGATGTGGTCGTAGCCAGGGGCGATATCCGTGACAAGGGGACCAAGGACATAGAAAGGAGCGCCCATGCAAATGGTCTGCTGGAGCTTCATGTTGGCCTCAATCTGGTCCAGGGGCATGTGTCCGGGGCCCTCCACCATCACCTGTACATCTTTGGCCCAGGCCCGGCGTGTCAGCTCGCCCAGGCGTACCAGCTCTTCGATCTGGCACACGTCGCTGGCATCGGCCAGACAGCCGGGGCGGCAGGCATCTCCCAGGGAGATGGTCACGTCATATTCCCGACAGATATCCAGAATCTCATCGAAATACTCATAGAAGGGATTTTCCTCCCCGGTCATGCTCATCCAGGCAAACACCAGGGAGCCGCCCCGGGAGACGATGTTCATTTTCCGCTTGTGGTTTTTGATCTGGTCGATGGTTTTGCGGGTAATGCCGCAGTGGAGGGTGACAAAATCCACCCCGTCCTGAGCGTGGAGTCGCACCACGTCGATGAAGTCCTTGGCGGAGAGAGTGGCCAAATCCCGCTGATAGTGGATGACACTGTCGTATACGGGGACCGTGCCGATCATGGCAGGGCACTCCTGGGTCAGCTTCCGGCGGAACGGCTGGGTGTTACCGTGGGAGGACAGGTCCATGATGGCCTCTGCCCCCATATTCACTGCCGCCATCACCTTCTGCATCTCCACGTCATAGTCTTTGCAGTCCCGGGACACCCCCAGATTGACGTTGATTTTGGTGCGCAGCATGGAGCCCACGCCGTTGGGGTCCAGACAGGTGTGGAGTTTATTGGCACAGATGGCCACCTGTCCTTTGGCTACCAGCTCCCGAATCTCCTCCTCCGTGCGGTACTCCTTGGCGGCCACCGCCTTCATCTCCGGGGTGATGATGCCCTGACGGGCTGCGTCCATCTGGGTTGTGTATGTTCTCATATTGATCTCTTCCTTTCTGGATGCGGGTTGGATGAGCGTTGAAACAGAAACAGCGGGGATACCTGACTTGGTATCCCCGCTGATGACGGCATATGTCTCCCTACGTTGGCATTATCCAAATCAGGTTCATGGGTCGAAGGGCACACCTTCCTCTCAGCCTGTCTACAAGCTCCCCGTTTTCAATTGTAAGCAATGGTATTATACAACGTTTCAGAAGAGAACTCAAGAAGTTTTTCCAGCCAGGTTCAGCCCCCGGTACCGGTTGAAACAGGCGAAGATCTCCTGTCGTCTGGGCCGGGCCAAAAAGGCTCCCTCCCGTCCGCACAGAGCCTCCAGTCCTTTGCGGTCCATAATCTGTTCCAGTTCCTCCACCACCTGTTGCAGGGTGCGCTTGCCGTCCATGAGATACTTCTGGGCGTATACCAAGCAGTATCCCAGTGCGGTAAGCTGTTCCGAGTCGGTGAGCTGCTCCACGTACCGCAGGTCGATGGTCTCGCGGTTGATGGATACCCCATCCCGCCCCAAGGTTTTCAGTTTTATCCGATCACCTTGGCCAAACTCCTCCGATCTACGGGGACAGCGGTGTATATTGGGCGTTGGTGCGGGCTCCAGCTGGGCGCTGGTGGAGGGAAACGCCTGTGCCGCCTCTTTGGCCAGTGCGGTAATATCCCTGGGGATATATCGGTCCATTTGAATGATGTGGTGGGCGGGGTGGAAATAGGCGCCAGAGCTGCCCGCCACCAAAATGGTGGAGATGCCGTGGGTGTGATACAGCTCTTCCACACGCTCTAAAAACGGGGTGATGGGCTCCATGTCTCGGTGAATGACCCGCTGCATCAGCTCGTCCCGAATCATGAAGTTGGTGGCGCTGGTGTCCTCATCCATGAGCAGCAGAGAGGTTCCAGCCTCCATACTCTCCACCACATTGGCAGCCTGGGAGGTACTGCCGCTGGCGTCTTGAGTGGTGAATCGGGTGGTGTCTGTTCCATTGGGCAGATGGTTGATGAACATGGAGATATCCGTCTGGATAATGCTTCGGCCATCTTCTGCCCGGATTTTGACGGCGGTATGATCCGTGATGACGTATTCCCGCCCATCCCCGGTGATGTGGTTGTATACCCCAGCCTCCAGCGCCTTGAGCAAGGTGGATTTTCCGTGATATCCACCGCCCACAATGAGGGTGATGCCTTTGGGAATGCCCATGCCGGTGACGGTTCCCCGGTGGGGCAGTTCCAAGGTGACAAACAACTTTTGAGGAGAACGAAATGGTACGCTGCTCTTCATGGGCTGGGCAGAGACGCCAGTGGCTCGAGGTAGGATGCTGCCGTCTGCCACGAAGGCACACAGACCCAGTTTGGGAAGAATCTCACGGATATACTGCTGGTCCTCCGCCAGATCTGCCACCCCTTTCAGCCTCTTTCCGTCCAAATTTCGGTACATGAGGGATGCTTCCACGCACTGGGGCAGGAACTCAAACAGCATCTTTCTCAGTTCTCCAGCGTTTACCGTACGGCCATTGGCGGGAAATCCTGCCTCAAAGCGTAAGACAATGTCTCCGGAGACCGGGTCCATACTGCATGCCGTGCGCTCCAATACCTCCTGTCCACAGCGGCTGGTGGAAATAAGCCCGCTGTGACCGGAGCCTCTGGCCAGTCCGGACACTTGCCCAGCTTTCCGGGCAAACAAGCGGGTGATGGCGTCTTGTAAGGCGATGCGCTGACAGGGCATTTGGTACAGCTCATGAGGAAAGCCGGCCTTCTCTCCTTTGACATGGATACTCAGCTTAGATGGAGCGGCAAAGGGATCTCCTTGGACGTGGTCAATGGACAGCACATAGCCCGGAAACTGATAGGCTCCTCGGGTATCCTTATAGGCCGGGTAGCTCCTTCGGTCTATGCGGATAAGCAGCTGTTGAAGTTGTGCAGCGGTCTGCATGGTCTTGCCCTCCTGATACACATGGTTTCTGTTCTCCAGTATACCCCACCCCCTGCCCCGGTTCAAGTGGTGTACATGGCCATAAAGTCCACTGGACAAAATCAAAAAAGTCCAGCAACCCAAAGGCTGCTGGACTTTTGGCGGAGACGGTGGGATTCGAACCCACGGACGGTTTTACCCGTCAAACGATTTCGAGTCGTTCTCGTTATGACCACTTCGATACGTCTCCAT
>NHCFR00700__coassemble_942_pt1 | contig 51754 bp, 41 predicted proteins | sample NHCFR00700__metabat2_low_PE_012 | metagenome-assembled genome bin NHCFR00700 | reverse complement strand
GATCCGTTTGACAAATGGAGTAGACCGTTGTAAAATGCCTTCTTATGGATTCATGATCCATTCTTTGTTTGAAAGGAACGACTGTTTTGAGAACCATTCTTTACGCCTTGGTGGGATATCTCTCGGGTAGTGTGCTGTATGCCCAGATATTCGCCAGGCTTTTCCACAAGCCAGACCTCATAGAGCGGAGCAACGACCACAACCCAGGTACCGCAAACGCCTTCCAGTATGGCGGCTTCTGGTGCGGTGTGCTCACCCTTGTTTGTGATTTGCTCAAAGGCTTTATCCCTGTGTTCGCCTTCCAGGCCGGACCTAAGCCAGCCCCCATAGCCTGCGCCCTGGTACTGGCCGCCCCAGTGATTGGACACACCTTCCCCGTGTTTTACCGCTTTCAGGGTGGCAAGGGCATTGCCGTCACCTTCGGCTGCTTGCTGGGCCTTCTCCCCATCTGGCAGCCAGTGGCGACGCTGGCCATGTATTTCATATTATTTTCTGTCGTGCTCCAAATCAGCCCCCACTTTTACCGCACCCTGGTGGCCTATCTCTGTGCCCTGGTCCACATGATTTTCATCGTGAAGATTCCCGCCATCTGGATGGGATTTTTGGTCATCTCTGGGGTGGTCCTGTTGCGGCTGCATATGAGCAAGGAGCAGAGAGAGCAAATTGAGGTGAAATGGGTATGGACGCGCTGATTCTTTCTTGTGGCACCGGAGGCGGGCACGACTCCGCCGCAAAGGCGATTGTGGAAGAGCTTCACATGCGCGGCCATCACGCCGTTATGCTCAATCCATACACCCTGCGCAGCCAGTCCCTTGCCCGCAGAATCAACGGCGCCTATATCTCCATGGTACAGAACACGCCCCGGCTATTTGGCGCCGTCTACACCGCCGGGGAGCTGTACCGGAAATTGCCGTGCCGGTCTCCGGTGTATCACGTCAATCATCGGATGGTTCCATTTATGAAAAAGTATCTGGCCAGCCATTCCTATGACGTGATTATTACCACCCACCTGTATCCGGCGGAAATCCTCACCAATATGAAAAACCGGCACCTGCAGATTCCCAAAACCATCTTTGTCTCCACCGACTACGTCTGCATCCCCTTTACCGAGGAGACCAACTGCGACGCCTATGTCATCCCCGCCCCGGACCTGGCCTCCGACTACGTGCGCCGAGGCATTCCGTTAGAGAAGCTGCACCCCTTGGGCATCCCCACAAGTCCCGTCTTTGCCAACCGCCAGAGCAAGGAGGAGGCCCGCAGACGCTTGCATCTGGACCCCCACAAAAAATACATCCTGACAGCAGGGGGAAGCATGGGTGGCGGCACCATCCGAGAGACCATAGATACACTGATGGACGGGGTTGCCCAACGTCAGGATGTGTCTCTGGTGGTTGTCTGCGGCAACAACCAAGAGCTGTACAACACCCTCCTGGCCAAACGCCCCAAAAACACCGTGATCGTGGGATACACCCAGGACATGGCGGACTATATGCGGGCCTCGGACCTGTTTGTCACAAAACCCGGGGGACTCTCCTCCACCGAAGCGGCCGTATGCGGCATTCCCATTTTGCATACAGCAGCCATCCCCGGCTGTGAAACCTGCAACGCCCAATACTTCCACACCCATGGCATGAGCCAAGTGTGTCAGGACCCCCACCAGCTCATGGCAGTTGCCATGGACCTTCTCTTCGACCAGGCCCAGTGCGATGCCATGGTGGCCCGTCAACGTGCCACCATGGACGGCTCCGCCCGAGAGATTCTCTGTTCCTTTGCGGAATATCTATCAAAATAGCTCCATACACCCCCGGAACAATTGTTCCGGGGGTGTTTGTCTTGTATGGGGCCCCCCCCTGTGGTATCATGAACCCAAGAAAATTACCAGCTTAGGAGGCCTCTTTATGAACATTGTGGTGGCCATGGACTCGTTCAAAGGCAGCCTCTCCTCCATGGAGGCGGGCCAGGCGGTCTGGGCAGGGATTGCCCAGGCAGACCCCAGCGTATCGGTGACCGTTCGCCCTCTCGCCGACGGCGGCGAGGGCACCGTGGAAGCCCTGATCTCCGGCCTAGGCGGCCAATGGCAGCAGGTGACCGTGACCGGGCCGTTGGGGGCTCCCGTGGTGTGCTCCTATGGCATCCTCCCCGACTCAGGCACCGCGGTGGTGGAGATGTCCGGGGCGGCGGGCCTCACCCTGGTTCCGGAACCCCAGCGCAATCCCCTATACACCACCACCTACGGTGTGGGGGAAGTCATCCGAGACGCCATCGCCAAGGGCTGCCGCCGTTTTCTGGTGGGCATCGGAGGCAGCGCCACCAACGACGGAGGTGTGGGCATGCTCCAGGCCCTGGGCTACGGCTTTTGGGACGCGGAGGGCCGCCCCATCCCTCACGGTGCCCAGGGGCTTTCCCATCTGGCCCGCATCACCTGCGACGGAGTTCTCCCCCAGCTGGCCGAGTGTGAGTTCCGGGTGGCCTGCGATGTCACCAACGTCCTGTGTGGCCCCCAGGGTTGCAGCGCCGTCTACGGCCCCCAGAAAGGGGCCACACCTGAAACCATTCAGGATATGGACCAATGGCTATTCCATTACGCCCAGCTGGCCCAGGCCGTGTGCCCGGACACCGCCCACCCCGACGCACCGGGAACAGGTGCTGCCGGAGGGCTGGGCTTTGCCTTCCAAACCTTCCTCCGTGGGGTGCTGGAGCCCGGGGTGTCCATCGTGCTGGAGGAGACTCACCTGGAAGACTTCATCCGGGACGCCGATCTGGTTATCACCGGAGAGGGACGGCTGGACAGACAGACCGCCATGGGCAAGGCCCCGGTGGGAGTGGCCCAGCTGGCCAAACGGCACCACAAGCCAGTGGTAGCTCTGGCAGGCTGTGTCACCCCAGACGCCACCGCCTGTCACGCCCAGGGCATCGACGCCTTCTTCCCCATCCTCCCCGTCCCCTGCTCCCCGGAGCAGGCCATGGAGCCGGACACCGCCCGGGCCAACCTGGCCGCCACCGCTCAGCAGGTGTTCCGGCTGTTTCAAGCTGGCATGACAAACTAACCTCCTTAGAAAATCAGGGTTGACAAAACCAGGTAGGGTATTGTATACTCCCGTTCAGTTAGCTTTTGCTAACTTCAAAAAACAAAGATTTCCCCAAGGAGGAATGGTATGTACCCCTACATTCTGGTATCCATCGCCCTGGCCCTGCTCTTTGCTGTGAGCTGTCACGGGGCCATCCGAAAGCGCCCCGGTGCCTTCTACGCCCTGGCCATCCTGTTGGTGGTGGGTGAAGTGCTCTACTACAGCCTGGGCCTTCGGGCCACGGCACCCCAGTGGGTGAACACCTACATTGTCAATCTCTTCACCCGGGGCACGCTGCCCACCGCCCTGTTCATGGTGGTGATGTATGTGGGGGCGCTGGACCACCGCAGACCGCTGGTGCGCAAGATGCTGGCCATCCGAGGCCCTCTGTCCATTATGGCCTGCATTCTCACCCTGGGACACAACCTCATGTACGGCATCCGGCATTTTGTCATGCTGTTTGTGGCTCCGGAAACCATGCGCCCCACCACCCTGGTGGCAGCCATTCTCTCCCTGCTCATGATTGTCCTCATGATTCCTCTCATGGTGACGTCCTTCTCCCGTGTCCGCAGCCGCATGAGCGCCGCCAGCTGGAAACGGTTGCAGCGCCTGGCCTATCTCTTCTTTGGGCTGATTTACGTCCATGTGATGGTGCTGTTTGTCCCCCAGTTCTCCCACAAATATCTGGACATCATCCTCTACACCGCCATCTTCGGGGGCTATCTGGTCCTCCGTGTGTCCAAAGCCCTGAAAGTTTACCAACAGAAAAAGGCCTCCTATCTCCGATGCGCCTGAAAAAACTCCCCGGAACTCATACAGTTTCCGGGGAGTTTTCGGTCTCTTGGTCTGTCAGCAGCCCCTTGAGCTGCTGCAAAAAACATTCCGACGCCTTGGAGAACACCTGGTAGCGTTTCCAGATGATAGACGCCTCCGACCGCATGTTGGGAGACAGAGGTCGGAAGCACAGGGGGCTGTCCCCGCTGACGTTGATGAGCTGGTCAAAGCACAGGGCATAGCCCAGCCCCTCCTCCACCATCAGGGAGGCGTTGAACACCAGATTATAGGTGGCCACGATGTTCAGCTTGGCATAGTCCCGCTCAAACCACTTGGTCAGAGACCAGTTGTCCGCCTTCTGGGCGGAGACAATCAGGGGCTTATCCCAGAGGTCTTGGGGCTGAATGTACTCTTTGTCTGCCAGCGGTGCGTCCTTGCGCATGAGCACCCCCCAGGTGTCATGAACAGGCACCTTCACCGAGCTGTAGATACTGGTGTCCACCGGGCCATAGATCACACCGAAGTCGATGAGCCCCCGGTCCAAGTAGTCCTGGACAAAGGCCGCATTGCCGCTGCGCACGTGGTAGTGGATGTCGGGGTATTTGGCCTGGAGCTGTTTGGCCGCCCGGGCAAACAGGCGAATCATATCCGATTCCCCCGCCCCGATGTACACATCCCCCGCCACCACCTCGTCGGACAGGGAGATTTCCCGCTCTGTGATCTGCACCAGCTCCAAAATCTCCTCTGCCCGCTTGCGCAAAATCATCCCCTCTTCGGTGAGCAGCACCTTTCGGGACCCCTTGGTGCCCCGGATGAGCAGCTGCTTGCCCAGCTCCTCCTCCAGAGCCTTGAGCTGGGTGGAAAGGGTGGGCTGGGAGAGGTGCAGCGATGCCGCCGCCCCGGAAATGCTCTGCTCTCTGGCCACCGCCAAAAAATACTGTAACACCCGCAGTTCCACGCCTCTCGCCTCCTTTTCTATCAGTATACCATTTGACACTATAGCTTTCAACTATGTTTCAATATCAAGTATAAGTATTTGATATATGAAGAGCTGTTGGATATACTGGTGTCGAAACGGAAGGTGAGCAAGGGATGACCACACAGGACCTGATCTTGAATCTGGAGGCCGCCGGGCTGGACGCCCCACAGATAGAGCAGTACCTGGCCTACGGACAGGCGGAAAACACCGCCCGCCAGCTACAGCTTCTGTCCCGTCACCGGGCGGCCCTGTTGGACCGGGTGCACCAGATGGAAAAACAGATCGGGTGTCTGGACTATCTGGTCTACCGGATTCAGCGCCGCCCCGCTGCCCCTCACACCAGTTCTAGAAATGGAGGAACGACACCATGAGACACATCCACCATGAAACCTTTGACCAGGAGCGGGCCCTGTACGGCCAGCGGGACATTCAGGTCACCGACTGCGCCTTTGACGGCCCCGCCGACGGGGAGAGCGCCTTCAAGGAGGGGGCCAACATCCAGGCCCTGCGCTGCTTTTTCAACCTGCGCTATCCCTTCTGGCACGACGACGGCCTGGTGATTCGGGACAGTGAGCTGACCCCCATGTGCCGGGCGGCCCTGTGGTACTCCCACCACATTGAGATCACCAACACCAAGCTCCACGGCATCAAGGCCCTGCGGGAGTGCGGTCAGGTGGCCCTGCGGGACTGTGACATCATCTCCCCGGAGTTTGGCTGGTCGGTGCACGACATCACCATGGACCACTGCACCGCAGAGAGCGAATATTTTATGATGCGCTCCACCCATCTGCGCTTTTCCGATGTGACCTTCCGGGGCAAATACTCCTTCCAGTACATCGAGGACGCCATCTTCGACAACTGCCGCTTTGACACTAAGGATGCCTTCTGGCACGCTAAAAACGTGGTGGTGCGCAACAGCATAGTGAAAGGCGAATATCTGGCCTGGTACTGTGAAAACGTGACCTTTGAGCACTGCACCATCATCGGCACCCAGCCTCTGTGCTACTGCAAGGGGCTAAAACTGGTGGACTGCCGCATGGAGGATACCGATCTGGCCTTTGAAAAGAGCGACGTGGAGGCCACGGTGCTCACCCCGGTGGTGAGCATCAAGAACCCTCGCTCCGGCCGCATTGTGGTGCCCTCTGTGGGCGAGATCATCCGGGACGACCCGGAGTCCCGGGGCGAGATTCTCTGCGGCTCGGATGCCCAATAACCCATGAAGCGGATTGGATTTGCCCTGTGGGCTGTGGTGCTGGTTCTGTGTCTGGCGGCCTGTTCCACCGTCTCCCACCCCAGTCCCACCTCTACCATTTCGCCGGAACCGAAGGAGGATACCACTGTGGACACGCACACCTTCTATCTCACGGTGGAGGGAGTCACCTTCCCCGCCACCTTTGCGGACAACCAGGGCGCCGAGGCCCTGGCGGACCTGCTCACCGATGGCCCCCTTACCCTCTCCCTGGAAGACTACGGTGGCTTTGAAAAGGTGGGCAGCCTGGGCCATTCTCTCCCCACCAGCAACACCCACATGTCCACCCAGTCCGGGGATATTGTGCTGTATCAGGGCAACCAGATCGTCCTCTTTTACGGCTCCAACGCCTGGAGCTACACCCGCCTGGGCCAGGTCACCGACCTCACCGGATGGCAGGAGGCCCTGGGCCACGGCGATGTCACCGTCACCCTCTCCCTGACGGCACCTCATTGACTTGCCTTCCTCTGTGCAGTAAAATATCATCGAAGATATCACACCATTACCCCCGCTCCTCCAGCGGGGGTATCCTGTTAGGAGGGAGCACCATGTCGGTGAACATTTACAAGGGGGAGTCTTTCCACATCCGTTAAGGAAATTTCGGAAAGGACTCCCCAAATATGAACAAGACAAATTGCACTTCAATTTGGCGTCTGGCTGGCCCTGGCGCCTTGGTTTGTTATGCCCTTCTGGCCCCCCTGTCCGCCCTGTGTTCCTCCCTCTTCGCCCTGTCCCTCCAGCCCGTGGTGGACACCGGTCTCTCCGGAGACCTGGCCCGATTCGGGCTTGCCTGTCTGGCCGCCTTCCTCCTGGGGGCGGTGGACCTTGGCCTAAACCACTGGACGGTTTGCAGACAGGCGGCCCTCGTTCACCGCTGCACCAACAGGCTGTGCCAACACTACCTGCACCAAATTCTGGCCCAAAAGGTGGAGCGGCTCCAAGGCCAGGACAGCGCCGTCTATCTCTCCAAGCTCACCGCCGACGCCCCTCTCATCTCCTCCGGCTATCTGGGCAACGCCCTGGACCTGTACCGCAGCGCCTGGAGCCTGATTGCCTCTTTGGCGGTGCTGGCAGCGGCAGGCTGGGAACTGGCAGCTCTGGCAGTGCTCTGTGCCCTGGTCTCCCTGTCCCTGCCCAAACTCCTCCAGCGCAGCGCCGACCGGGCGGAGGCGGCATATCTGGACGCCAACCGCACCCATCTGGCCCAGGCCCAGGAGATACTGACCAACTTTCTCCTCATCCGCCTGTATGGGCTGGCCCCGGAACAGGAAGCCCGCTACGGCAACGCCGCCACTCAGGTGGAACGTGCGAACAACCGCCGCCAAGTGGTCCGGCAGCGGATGAACACCCTGGGCAGCGCCATCAGCCAGCTCAGTTTTGTGCTCCTGCTGGCTGGAGCCATGCTGCTGGTCATCCAGGGTAAGCTCAGTGTGGGCTATACCATGTCCCTCACCCAGCTGTTGGGCGGGGTCATGTTTCCCTTTGAGGTGCTGCCCGGTTACTGGATGGCCCTGCAAACGGGAAAGCGGCTGTTCCGCTCCAATCTGGAGCAGCTGCAAAACGGGCTGGACACCCCCGGCGTCCAGCCCCTCCCCCACGCGCCCAGACAGCTGGCCCTCCACGGCGTCTCCTTCGCCTATCCCAATCGCCCCCCGCTGGTGGAACACCTGACCCTGCGTCTGGACTGTACCAAAAAATACGCCCTGGTGGGGGGCAGCGGCAGCGGGAAAAGCACCCTGGCCAAGCTGCTTCTGGGCTTTCTCACCCCCACTCGTGGCTCCGTCACCCTGGACGGCATTCCCCTGGAGCAAGTGGAATCCGTGTCTCTCTACCGTGCGATAGGCTACCAGAGCCAGAACAACACCTTTTTCCGGGACACCCTGGAGCACAACATTCTCCTGGGCCGCTCCCTCTCCCCGGAGGACTGGCGGCAGCTGCTGCAACAGGCGCAGCTGGCCCACTGGGTGGCACAGCTTCCACAGCAAGCCCAGACCGTTGTGGAGGAAAACGGGAAAAACCTCTCCGGCGGCCAGGCCCAACGGGTGGCTTTGGCCCGGTGTTTGGCAGGAAAACCCGCCTTTCTGGTGCTGGACGAGATCACCTCCGCCCTGGACCCCCAGACCGCCGGAGCACTGATGGACACGGTGCTGGCCCTGGAGGGCGTAGGGCTGCTGGCCATCACCCACGACCTGAGTGGAGAGCGGCTGAAACGGTTTGACTCCATCCTCGTCCTTCGGGATGGGGCGCTCATAGAACAGGGCTCTTGGGAAGCGCTCATGGCCCAGCGGGGCGAGCTGTATCGTCTCTCTGTGAGATCATAAAAAATGCCTGGAATCCGAGGATTCCAGGCATTTTCATGTCATGTCATAAGTTGAAGCTAAAGACCACAACACAGACCACGACAAACAGAATAAAGCCCACATTGGCGTATACCGTCTTGACCCGGCCTTCCCGGGGCAGCTCCTCCGGGGCGGGCTGAAGGGTGAAGGACTTTCGCATAACAATGCCAATCACCAGGCCCGCAATGACCAGCACCAGCTGCACCACCACATAGGCCAGGTAGATGAGCAGGCCGGGCAGAATGGCCGCCAGCATCTCCTGGTCCAGATTCTGGGGGGTCAAGTTGGACAGGGCATCCAAGTCCAGGTTGGACACCACCCACAGAGGCACCACCGAGCCCATGAAGTTGATGATCATGTGCATCAGCACAGGATAGCGGAGGCGACGGGTACGCAGGTACACATAGGCAAAAATCAGGCCCATGCCGAAGGCGTAGAAGAACTGAAACAGGTTCATGTGGAACAGAGCGAAGGTGAGAGCGGAGAACACCATGGCGGTCTTCTCCCCATACTGGGCGCAGCGGTCCAGCAGCTGCTTACGGAACACCAGCTCCTCCACCAATGGGGCCAAAATCACCACGGTAAACAGAATCAACGGGTTTCCACCGCTGACCATGGCCTCCACACCGTTTTGTGCTGTTCCGCCGGACAGCAGCCCGGACAAGAAGGTGCCAACCAGATTTCCGATGAACATCACCGGGAAGCACATCAGCAACAGCGCCCAAAACTTCCCTCCTCCCAGTTTGGTCTGGGACTGCTCCACCACGGGCATCTTGCGGAGGATCAACAAAAACAGAGGCACACCCACCAGGTACTGCGGGATAAAGGAAGCCGCCCACAAAAACCAGGCGTTCTCTAACACGTTCACACCCATGGCAAACAACACGCCCCCAATCGCCACTGCCACAAGCTGCAGCACGACGATGACCATCGCATAGGCACACAGGGCCCATCCCAATCTGCCAAAGCAGGACTTTGCTTTCTCCACTGATACCAAGTTCTCTTCCTCCATGTGGTATTCCCTCCCATTTCTCTCTCGTTTGAGGTCTTGCTTTCGCCCATTTTCTCATATCTTCCACAAAGAATCAATCCCCCTGTGCAACTTCTCTCCCCTCACCCTCTATCTTTCCATTGACAGCTTCAATCGAATGCGTTAGACTAACAGTGTAATCGAACGCATTCGACTAAGGAGGTGACACCATGGACACGCCGAAGATTTTTGAGAGCGAGTACCGTTTCTGCCTGATTTTGTGGGAGCACGAGCCCATCAAAAGTGGGGAGCTGGTGGCCCTGTGCAAGGAGCAGCTGGGGTGGAAAAACTCCACCACTTACACGGTCATCAAGCGTTTGGCCCAGCGAGGGGTGCTGAAAAATGAGAACACCGTTGTCACCTCTCTGGTCTCCAAGGACCAGGTGCAGGCCGCTGAGATCGACGGGCTGGTGGAGACCAAATTTGAGGGTTCGCTCCCCGCCTTTGTGGCGGCCTTTACCCGCCACCAGAAGATGACCCAGAAGGAGATCGACCAGGTACAGGCGATGATCGACCAATTTAGAAAGGGGAATGGGCCATGACTGAGCTGTTTTTGCACATCGTAAACATCAGTATTTCCGCCAGCTGGCTGGTGTTGGCGGTACTTCTGGCCCGCCTGGTGCTGAAGCGGGCCCCAAAATGGGCCCATGTGCTGCTGTGGGGCATTGTGGGGGTGCGGCTGATCTTCCCCTTCTCTCTGGAGAGCGCCCTGAGCCTTATTCCCAGTGCCGAGACCATCTCCCCCACCATTCTCACCGACGGCATCCACAGGGTCTACACCGGATTTCCCACCCTGAACCAGTCCATCAATCCCGTACTCTCCCAGGCCGCTACCTCTACCACGGACGCCGCACCCAATCTCCTGGAGATTTGGCTTCCGGTGCTGGCGGTCCTCTGGTTCTTTGGTGTGGCGGCGCTGCTGGGGTGGAGTGCTTTGAGTTATCTCCGCCTGCGGCGGCGGGTGTCCACAGCGGTACGGCTGGAGGACCATCTCTATCAGAGCGAAGCGGTGCTCTCCCCCTTTGTGCTGGGGCTGGTTCACCCTCGCATTTATCTTCCCTTCTATCTGGACCAGGACACCATGGAGCACGTGGTGTCCCACGAGCGGGCCCACATCCAGCGCAGAGACCACTGGTGGAAACTCCTGGGCTTTGTGCTGCTGAGTGTGTACTGGTTCAACCCTCTGCTGTGGCTGGCCTATCTGCTGCTGTGCCGGGATATTGAGCTGGCCTGTGACGAGAAGGTGGTGCGGGACATGGAGCCCCAGCAGCGGGCGGACTACTCCCAGGCCCTGCTCTCCTGCTCGGTGCGCCGCCCTGCCATTGCCGCCTGTCCTCTGGCCTTTGGGGAGGTGGGGGTGAAGCAGCGGGTGAAGTCGGTGCTGCGCTATCGGCGGCCCACCGTTCTGGCGGTGGCCGCCTCGTTGGTGGTGTGCACCATCGTTGGAGTGTGCTTTCTCACCAATCCCCCCATTCCCCGAGGCTTCCCCATGCAGGGACACAATGTGGCAGATTTAGACCCCCAGGAGATTGTAGAGCAGATCGCGCACATAGAGCATCTCCAGTATCCCTCCGAGCTCAACGTCAACACCGACCAGTTTGAAGTGCTCCTCAACGCAGACTTTCAGTGGGAAAAATCCGGCACCGTTCGCTTTTTCTACACCCAGCACAACCAGACTTACCGCGCACAGCTGCGGCTGAATCTGGAGGACAGCACGTATACGGTCACCCAGCCCACCACCTGTCCAGAGCAGACCACCATATACGGACTGCGGGACTATTTGGAGGCCTTGAAGTATCTGCCCCAGGAGGAAATTCGCCGTCTGGCCCCAGATGCTGACCAATTTTCCATCACCCATGTGGCCGAGGGTATTCCAGGTGGTGAGCGCACCATCACCTACACCGACGACGGGGTGAGTGACCTAGGTGGATGGTTCATCCACCTGGTGGTACAGCCCCTGTATCAGGCTGCCAGCGGCGGGTACCAAGGTACCGGAGATGAGGCCATCCACCTGTTCTACGGCAGACCCCCCGCCCAACGCCTGGCCACCTATTGGGGCGCAGACCTCCCCGGCACCTTTCATCTGAAAACTCCAGACACCACCCTTGATTTTGACGCATCGTATCTGGAGCTATTCAGTGATGGCTCCTTCACCTGGTCCCGCTCCATTCTCATGAGTTCTGTCACTCGGGGGTACTATGAGGAGACAGCGAACACCCTGACCTTGTATATATACAGCGACACCATCTATGTATTTGATAAGAAGGGGGACTCCCTGATCTACAATGCGGACGCCTCCACGCAATCTCTGCCCATGGAGGAGTGGGCGTATCTGCCTGGTGTATAGAAAATCCCACGGAACCCTAAATAGGTTTCCGTGGGATTTTTTCATGCCATCAGAATTAGAAGAACACCTGCTTGTCCACAGGGGCGGTGCTGGCAATCAGCTTGCCCTTGCGGTAGTTGCGCAGGACGTTGGCGTCATAGTTCAATGCGTCGTACCAGTCCTTGGCGTCCAGAATGATGAAGTTGGCATCGTTGCCCTCCTTGATGCCATAGGCATCCCCCAGGTGGAGGGTACGGGCGGCGTTGGTGGTGACAAAGCGATAGGAGTTGACGATCTCCTCATAGCCCAGCATGTGGCCAGCGTACAGGCCCATGAACACCTGGTCTCGCATCTTGGCATTGCCCAGAGGATTCCAGGGGTCGAAGATATCGTCGGAGCCGAAGGAGACGTTGATGCCCTCGTCGGTGAGCTCCTTCACCCGGGTCATGCTGCGGCGCTTGGGATAGGTGTCGGTGCGGCCACCCAGGTGGACGTTGACGCAGGGGTTGGCCACAAAGTTGATGCCGGACAGCTTGAGAAGCCGCATCAGGCGGATGACATAGGCGTTGTTGTAGCTGTGCATGGCGGTGGTGTGGGAGGCGGTGACCTTCTCCCCCATGCCCATCTCATAGGCCCGGGTGGCCAGGGTCTCCAGACCACGGGAGGCCTCGTCGTCGATCTCGTCACAGTGGACATCCACCAGCTTGTTGTACTTGGCGGCCAGGTCCATGCAGATGTTCAGAGACTCCACGGAGTACTCCCGGGTGAACTCGAAGTGGGGGATGGCACCGGCGGCGTCCGCCCCCATCTCCAGGGCCTGCTCCAGCAGCTTGGCCCCGTTGGGGTAGCTGAGGATGCCGTACTGAGGGAAGGCTACGATCTGGATGTCCATGTAGTCACGGACCTCTTTCCGAATCTCCAGCATGGCCTCCAGGGCGGTGAGCTTGGGGTCGTTGATGTCCACGTGGGTGCGGACGTACTGGATGCCGTTGGCCGCCTGCATGCGGATGGCCTGGTTGACCCGGGCCTTCACGTCCTCATGAGTCAGGGAGGGCTTGTACTCCTCCCAGCACTGGATGCCCTCAAAGAGGGTACCGCTGAGGTTCCAGCGGGGACGGCCAGCGGTGAGGCAGGTGTCCAGGTGCACGTGGGACTCCACAAAGGGCGGCAGAGCCATCTTCCCGGCGCAGTCGGCCACCACTTCTTCACCCCGCAGGGGCTCCAGGTGGGGAGCGATGGAGGCAAACTTGCCGTCGGTGACTCGAATGTCCACCGTGTCCTGGGCATTGCCCAGGTGAAGCTTTTGAAAGAGCATGGTAAAATCCTCCCTGTTTGTTTAGTTGTGTTTTTTACCCAGCAGCTCCCCCAGGAAGAAGCACACCGCCGCCACAATCATGGCGTTGATGGCGGCAATGCCCCAGGGAAGGACGTTGGCTGCCACAGCACCCACCACGATGCCGGCAATGTTGAACCAGTTGACGGTCACACGCCGATCGGCGTCCCGGAACTTGCTGCGGTTTTTGAAGAAGTCCAGAATGACAATGGCACCGATGGGGGGCAGCGCGCAGTTCAAGATGTTCAGCCAACCAGTGAAGTTCCAGTACAGCCAGATGGCCAAGGCGGTACCCACGATACCGGCAATCCAGGTGGTGAACTTCATGCGCACCCCGGAGACGTTGGAGATGGCCAGGCCGCCGGTGTACAGAGCGTTGTTGTTGGTGGTCCAGATGTTGGCGCCCAGCACGATGAGGGCGGGGATAGCCAGACCCTGGGCAATCATCACATAGAAGATATCATCCTTCCCGGTGAAGGCGCCGCCCACAGCGCCGAAGCAGAACATCAGAGTATTTCCCAGGAAAAAGGCGATGACAGTGGTCCACACCGCGATCTTGCTGTTTTTTGCAAAACGGATGAAGTTGGGGGTGGCGGTGCCGCCGGAGATAAAGGAGCCGATGACGTAACCAATGCCAGTGACCAGGCTGATGCCGCCGGCAGACTGGGCGAAGATGGCAGTGAGTCCGCCGCCCTCTCCAGTGGCAGTGATCATGGAGTACATGCCCAGCACCACAATGAGGGGCACGGAGATATAGCTGACGATCTCCAGGGCCTTCATTCCGGTGGCCGCGGTGGCGGTCATCAGCAGGCCAGCCACGATGGTCAGCGCCCACGCATTGACACCCAGGAGCTCAGCAGCAGGGATGGAGAACATGGCCACGCCCACGCCGAACCAGCCGATCTGGGTAAAGCCCAGAATGGCGGAGGACAGGTAGGAGCCCTTCTCACCGAAGGTCTTGCGGCACAGCAGGTCCATGTTCAGCCCGGTGCTGGAGCCAATGTAGGCCAGAATGCCGCAGTAGGCGGAGAGAATCAGGCCGCCGATGAGACAGGCCCAGGCAAAGCCGGACAGGTCCAGACCGTTACCCAGCTTGGCGCCCACGCTCATGCTGGCGGAAAAGAAGGTAAAGCCCAGCATGACAAAGAACATGTTCCAAAAGCCTTTCCGGGCCGAGGTGGGAACCGCCTCCAGGGAATAGTCGGCGTCTACCTGGTGTTGTTTTTCTCGTTCGTGTTTACTCATACGCAATGAATCTCCCTCTCAGTTTCTTTTTTCATGGAGTCTACACTCAGTTGAATAATATACCATGATTTTGACAGAAATGTCCACCTACCCTTTCCCTAAAAAATGTCGAAAATCCCCCCACCTCTCCCAGCAAAATTATCCTTTACCAGAAGAGGAATAAAATGCACCCATGTAGCCAGTTTGTCTCCACTTCTCCATATAATTCCTCACCATTTCCATGTGTCATCTTCCATTTCGCATAGTTTCAATTCCATCTCACTTCGATTCTTTTGTTGACTTTTCACAGTCTCCGGTCTACAATAGGTAAGTAAAGGCCTGGAATGGGTATCGTTTCCCCCGTCCCCTGTTCCAGCGCATAATCCTCACAAATTGTCAACCCCGTACCGAACTGCAAGGCACAGTTGGAGGCTTCCCCCCAAGGTGTTGGAGTGTCGTTTTCCCTTTCCTGCGTTCTGGTGGGGTTTTCCTTTGTATGATAGAGATGGCAACAGGGCGGCCTCAGGCCCCCTTTTACCATAATTGAACAGTGGGAGGCGAAAACAGCAAGTACAAGGAAGCAAGAAAAGGAGCATTTTTGACAAAGGAGGAATAATCTTGAACAAACTCGTGAAGTGCATCACAGGCGCGGTCCTGGCGGTATGCATGGTCACCACCGGTATGCCGGGCCTGGGACTGCTCTCCCAGACCGCTCAGGCTGCCGCCGACACCAACTTGGCCCTGAACAAGACCGCCACGGCCAGCGATGTGGAGTCTGGTACCAGCTTCACCGCAGACAAGGCTGTGGATGGCAACTCCAGCACCCGCTGGGCCACCAATGCCGACAACGCAGGCACCGCCCCCAAGTGGCTGCAAGTTGATTTTGGCACCACCACCACCTTTGATACGGTGGATATCTCCTGGGAGCAGCAGAACATCGTGGAGTACAAGCTGGAGGTGTCTGACAACGCCGAGAGCTGGACCACCGTGTTTGAGCGCAACTCCAACCCCACCACCAAGGACGAGAGCATCTCCCTGGAGGCTCCCGCCGTGGGCCGCTATCTCCGGGTGTACGTCAGCCGCTACGACCAGGCCGACTGGAAGTCTGTGTCCATCTTTGAGCTGGCTGTGTACAACTCCAAGGATGACACCCCCGATGTGTCCGGCGGCAACTACACCATCTACCCCACCCCCCAGAAGGTGACCGATGAAGAGGGCACCATCACCCTCACCGACACCATCAACGTCATCCAGGGTGAGGGCATCGACACCGTCACCGCCAACCGCATCCAGGAGGTCCTCACCGACAACGGGTACACCACCCAGGTTGCCGACCAGTCCTCTGAGACCAACACCAACCTGTATGTGGGTATCAACGGCTCCGGCGATGCCGCCGACACCTATGAGGGTGTGCCCAAGGATGTGTTCACCGAGGGCGAGAACAAGTACGACATGCACGTGGTGAAGGTGTTTGAAAACGGCGACATCGTCATTCTGGGCAAGGACAGCGACGCTGCCTACTACGGTCTGGCCACTCTGAACCTGATGCTGGAGCAGACCCCCGACCGCCAGATGAAGATCTCCACCTTTGAGGACTACTCCTTCCAGAAGTACCGTGGCTGCGTGGAAGGCTACTACGGCTACCCCTGGAGCGTGGAGGGCACTCTGAGCTGGTTCGACTTCGCCAAGCGCTACAAGATGAACATCTTCCTCTACGGCCCCAAGACCGACCCCTATCACCTGGGACAGTGGGACGAGCCCTATCCTGAGACCGTCACCGAGGAAGAGTCCGCCATCGGCATCCGCACCCGCAGCGAGATGCAGCAGTTTGCCGAGAAGGCCACCGAGTGCAACGTGGACTTCGTCTGGGTGGCTCACCCCGCCATGAAGAAGCCCATTGACTTCACCAACGAGGAGACCGTCAATGAGGGCGTGGACCGCCTGATGGCCAAGTTTGCGGATATGTACGACCTGGGCGTGCGCCAGTTCGGCATCTTCGTGGACGACATCTCCAACTCTGAGGCCGCCCGCACCTGCGACATGCAGATCTACATGCTCAACACCACCCAGGAGCGTCTGTATGAGACCTACAACGGCGAGGGCACTGCAGCGGAAGACCATGTAAAGGGCCTGTTCTTTACCCCCGCCTGGTACACCACCCGCTCCAGCGGCGCTTCCACCTACATGCCCAAGTTCCGCAATGTGCACGAGGACATCGAAATCTGCTTCACCGGCAGCGACGTGTTCTCCAGCATCAGCAACACCTCTGCCACCACCTTTAAGAATTGGATTGGCCGGGACCCCGTGCTATGGTGGAACTACCCTGTCAACGACAACTTGGACAACGTCTACTACACCAACCCCATCAACCACTACTACAGCCTGGACTCCAACCCCACCAGCCTCAAGGGTGTGCTGTCCAACCCCATGAACTACTCCGAGTCCTCCAAGGTGGCATTCTTCGGCATTGCCGACTACACCTGGAACCCCAACGCCTTTGACGCCATGGAGAACTGGGAGGATTGCTTCGACGGCATCTTCCCCGACGACCCCGACATGGCCCAGGCCCTGAAGGTGGTCTACGGCAGCCTGAACACCAGCTATGAGCCCGCCGAGCTGACCCGTCTGTACGCTCAGTACGGCAGTGGCAGCGCCACCGCCGCCGCTAGCCTCATGGAGAAGATGTATGAGATCGTGGACTCCATCGAGAAGCTGGAGACTCTGAAAAACAGCGACGATCCCGTGGAGCGTCTGCTGGTGGAGGAGGCTCAGCCCGCCTTCAACAAGCTCTACGACATGGCCGCTGCCATCGGCGGCGCTATGGCGGTGGAGTCCTCCGACGATCCTCTGGTGCAGACCCACGGCTACTACCTGGCCAAGGCCGCCTATGAGCGTCTGAGCATCTACCGCAACCCCCGCTATCAGATCATCGCTCTGGAAGGCTCTGGCGCTGACATCTACTACAGCACCTGGGAAGCTGAGCCCTCCAACGGCAAGATGAAGGCCTTTGTGGAGACCGCCATGAATGCCATTGCCGATTTCGACGTCACCTCTCTGGACACCAGCGCCGCGGACATCCAGTCCGTGCAGATTCTGCCCAATGAGAACGTGGAGGTCCGTCAGGGCACCACCTGCCAGTTCACCGCTCAGGTCACCGCCAACGGCGAGAACCTCAGCGACGTGATCTGGACCGTGGAAGGCAACACCGGCGAGAACACCACCATGAACTTCAATGGCATCCTGACCATGGATACCAACGAGCTCTCCCCCACCGTCACCGTCAAGGCTGTCTCCGCCTATGACGACACCGTGTTCGCCACCGTGGAAGTGACGGTCACCGACCGCATCTATGTGGATCCCACCATCCCCACCAACCAGGCCTATGGCGCCGCCATTCTGGGTGGCTCCGGCAATCCCGGCGTGGGCGGCGGCCCGGAGAACCTCTTCGACGAGAGCGAGGACGGCTCCAAGTGGTGCCCCGGCGACAACACCCGCTACAACCAGTGGGCCGCCTTCGACCTGGGCGCGGACAAGACCATCTCCTCCTGGCAGACCGTCCACGCAGGTGTGGAGCACGAGCTGGACATCTCCTCCAACTTCTCCCTGCAGGTCCTTAAGGACCCCAACGCCACCCAGGAGCAGCTCCACGACAAGTCCTACCTGGGCAACAGCGCCAACTGGGTCACCGTGGCCGAGTACGTGGGCAACACCGAGAACATCACCACCTATGAGTTCGAGGAGCCCGTGACCGCCCGCTACTTCCGTCTGTACATCGCCGACGGCTGTCAGCCCGGCGTGCCCTATGCCGCCACTCGTATCTATGAGTGCCGCCTGTTCGGTGTGGACACCGCCACCGTGGAGCGCACCCACAGCCTGACCATCGCCGACAGCATTGCCAACGGCACCATCACCACCGACGCCGCCAACTACGAGGAGGGCGCCAAGGTCAACGTGTACGTCACCCCCGACGAGGGCTATCGCCTGAAGGAGGGCACCCTGAAGTACAACGACACCGTGATGGAGGGCACCAGCTTCCTGATGCCCGCGGAAGACGTGGTCATCACCGCCGAGTTCGAGGTGGATTCCGGCACCGAGCCCACCGTGGACAAGACGAAGCTCCAGGCCGCCGTGGACGAGGCCTCCGCTCTGAAGGAAGCCGACTACACCGCTGAGACCTGGACCGTGTTTGCCGCCGCTCTGGCCGACGCCCAGGCTGTCCTGGCCAATGACCAGGCCACTCAGGCCCAGGTGGACAACGCTCTGACCGCCCTCAACGCCGCTGTGGAGCAGCTGGAGAAGGTTCAGGAGCCCGGCCAGGAGGCCAATAAGCTTCTGCTGCAAAAGACCTATGACTACGCTCTGACCCTGGACACCACCGGCGTGGTGGACTCCGCTGTGGCCGTCTTCCAGAAGGCTATGGACGAGGCCAAGGCCGTGCTGGACGACCCCAACGCCACCCAGGAGCAGGTGAACACCGCTTGGGACAACCTGCTCACTGGCATCTGGTCCCTGGGCCTGAAGCAGGGCAACAAGGACATTCTGGAAGTGCTCATCGCCAAGGCTGAGACCATGGTCGCCAACCAGAGCAAGTACGTGCAGGACCACTGGCAGGAACTGCTGGACGCTCTGAACGCCGGCCAGAAGGTCATGGACGACGGCGACGCCCTCCAGGGCGACGTGGAGACCGCTGTGGAAGACCTGATGAACGCCATCCTGGCCCAGCGCTACAAGGCCGACAAGTCCATCCTGGAAGACCTCATCGGCAAGGCCGAGGGCATCGACCTGACCGGCTACACCGCCGAGTCCGTGGCCATGTTCCGCTCCGCTCTGGCCACCGCTCAGTCCGTGCTGGCTGACGAGACCCTGTCCGAGGACGATCAGGCCACCGTGGACAACGCGGTCGCCGCTCTGTCCGCTGCTATGGACGGCCTCACCGCCGGTGGCGCTCCCGAGACCACCGACAAGCCCGAGACTTCTGAGAAGCCTGAGACCACCGACAAGCCCCAGGCCACTGAGAAGCCCGAGAACGTGCCTCAGACGGGCGACGAGGCCATGGTTCAGATTTGGGTGGCTCTGGCCCTGGTCAGCACCGCCGCTCTGGCTCTGGCTGTGACCAAGAAGAAGCACAACGTGTAAGCCCTTCCCCTTCTGTACCGCTCCGCCCACCGGGGCGGGGCGGTGCAGGAACCTGACATCGGAAAGGATTTGAAACAATGAAAGCAAAGAACAAACGGGTGGCCGCCCTGGCACTGGCCACCGCCCTGACCTTCAGCCTGTCCGCCCCCTTCACCCTGCCCCAGGCTCGAGCCACGGACAACACCTCCGTGTCCATGAACGTGCGCAGCGGTGAGGAGCTGGCCACCCTGGTCAACCCCATTGTCCAGAAGTACACCGTGGACGATTCCCAGCAGACCTGGGTGATGTCTCCCTCCACCCGCCTGGCTGTGCTGGCCACCCAGGAGAACGTGGAGAACGAGCGCCTGGCCGAAGTGGTGAAGCTGGTCAACTCCGAGTTTGTGGAGAAGGAAGTGGTCTCCTCCACCCCCTTCACCATGGTGTACGCCAACGAGGAGGACGTGGCTTCCGCTGATGTGCTCATCAAGCTGGACACCGACAGCTCCCTGTATGACGGCTCCGAGAGCACCGAGGCCTACCGCATTGACATCGGCGCCGACGGCGTGGTCATCACCGCCGCCAGCGAGAACGCCGTCATGTACGCCCTGCGCACCATCCAGAACTACATGGTGGCCAACGACGGTCTGCCCTACGGCACCATCGTGGACTATCCCGACGTGGCCGAGCGCCGTCTCCATGTGGACTGTGCCCGTAAGTACATCAGCAAGGACTGGTTCATCCGCCAAATCCGTGAGATGTCCTTCCTGAAGATGAACGCCATCCAGATCCACTTCTCTGAGAACCTGGGCTTCCGCATTGAGTGTGAGACCGACCCCTCCATCGTCTCTGACGAGTACCTGACCAAGGACGAGGTGCGGGAGATTCTGGCTGAGGCTGAGAAGTACGGCGTGAAGGTCATCCCCTCCTTTGACAGCCCCGGCCATGTGGACCAGATTCTCCGTGCCCACCCCGAGTATGGCCAAATCAGCAACAAGGGCTCTCACTACAAGTCCGGTTTGGACGTGACCAACCCTGAGGCTGTGGAGTACATCTACTCTCTGTACGATGAGTACATGGAGCTGTTTGAGGGCTGCACCGACTTCCACATCGGCGGCGACGAGTACATGGAGTTTGACCGCGCCCCCTTCACCACCGAGTACAAGAGCGTGCTCAATGACTACGCCAAGAAGACCCTGGGCTCTGAGTACCAGTGGAAGGACGTGCTGGCCAACTACATCAATGAGCTGGCCGAGTATGTCCACTCCAAGGGCTTCACTCCCCGTGTATGGAACGACGGCCTGTACTACGGTGAGAACTCCTGGGAAGGAGCTCAGCGCATTGTGATGCACGACTACATCGGCATTGACTTCTGGTCCCAGATGACTTGGAACTCCAGCATTGCCAGACTCCAGACCTTCATCGACAAGGGTCACACCGATATCTACAACGTTAACTCCAGCTTCTTCTACTACGTGCTGCGCAACGATAAGCCCACCGACGGCCGTGAACAGCACTCCTTCGACGTCCTCAACCAGGACAAGAACATTTTCGAGAACTGGACCCCCGGTAAGTTCTCCTCCAACACCATTGCCGATGATCACCCCTCCATCCAGGGTGCCGCCATGGGCATCTGGTGCGACAACCCCACCCTGGTGGATGAAGACGTGATCACCGAGGACATCGCCGACGAGCTGCGTGCTCTGGCCTCCAAGGCCTGGAACGTGGAGAGCAACGCCACCATCAACTTCGAGCAGTTCAAGGAGAACTATCAGGTGCTGGGCAACGTGGCCGGCTTTGAGAAGGGCTCCACCCTTCCCGACGCCGGCGAGTTCCAGAGCGCTGAGAGCCTGGGCACCGTCACCCTGCGCTACGTCAGCGACACCGGCAAGGTGCTCAAGGAGGACGTGGTGAAGTACGGCACCATCGGCAACGACTACTCCTTCACCGCCGACGACATCTACGGCTACAAGCTGGTGAGCGAGGGCACCGTCTCCGGCACCTACTCCAAGGAAGGCGACGTGTACACCTTCACCTACACCCTGTTCACCGACAAGACCGACCTGGGCGCCGAGCTGAAGGCAAAGCTCAACGCCGCCGACTACATCCCCGCCACCTTCGCCGAGTACCAGACCGCTCTGGACGCTGCCCAGGCCGTGTATGACCAGGAGGACAGCGAGCAGCTGGCGGTGGACGAGGCTCTGGCCGCCCTCACTGAGGCCAAGGCCAAGGCCGTTCTGCTGCGCAACTTCGCTCTGTATGTGGAGACCCAGTTCCCCCTCACCGACATTGGCTATCAGTCCGGCTACACCGAGTACAAGGCCGCTGTGAACGCTGCGGAAGAGGTTCTGTACTCCCAGGGCAATGACGCCCAGGCTGTGGCCGCCGCCCTGGAGTCTGTGAACACCGCCAAGGCCGCTCTCATGCTGCCCGACGGCAACACTCCCACCGTCACCGCCACCGACAGCTACTATCAGAGCTACAGCTATGACAAGATGCTGGACGGCAACCTGAACACCAAGTGCTGGTTCGAGAAGGACCAGGAGGCCGGCAAGGAGTTCGTGTTCACCTTCCCCCAGGCTGTGAACATGTCTCAGATTCGCGTGGTGCAGCCCAGCAACGTGGGCGCTGACATTCTGGAGGGCGCCGACGTTCAGGTGTCCACCGACAAGGAGACCTGGACCACCGTGGGCCACCTGGACAGCTCTTCTTCTGACACCACCATCGAGTTTGACTCCACCGTGGTCAAGTACGTCCGCGTCCTGCTCACTGCCACCAAGAAGAACTGGTATCAGATCTCCGAGGTCCAGTTCACCTACGAGCAGATTCCCGAGGACACCACCGTCCGGGACATCATCGCCGAGGCTGAGGCCATCGACATCACCGACAAGGATGTGGCCGCCGTCAACACCATGATCGACGCCCTCATCGAGGTGCAGAAGCTGTACGCCGAAGACAGCAAGGACACTGCTGAGGCCGTGGCCGCCCTGCGTGCCGCCATCGACCAGCTGACCGACACCGACGAGCCCGCCACCGAGGCCAGCAAGGCCCTGCTGCAAAAGGTGTATGACTACGCCGCTGCCCAGGATACCAGCAACCTCATCCCCACCGTGGCTGCCAAGTACCAGGCTGCTCTGGACCAGGCCCAGGCCGTTCTGGCTGACCCCAACGCCACCCAGCCCGAGGTGGACAAGGCCACCGAGGACCTGTTCGAAGCGGTGCACCTGCTGGACTTCACCCAGGGTGACAAGGAAGCTCTGAACCTGCTCATTGAGCGCGCCAAGGAAATGGTGGCCAACGAGGACCAGTACATGGACACCAACTGGCAGATGCTGCTGGACGCCCTGGACAAGGCCGAGGCCGTGTCCGCTGACCCCGACGCTCTGCAGTATGAGGTGGACGCCGCCTATGCCGCTCTGCTGGAGGCCATTGAGGCTCAGCAGCTGCGCTGCGACAAGTCCATGCTGGAGTTGCTCATCGACCGTGCCAACGGCATGGTGGAGAATGCCGACAAGTATGTGGAGACCAACTGGCAGATGCTGCTGGATGCTCTGGAGAAGGCCCAGACCGTCTATGACGATCCCAACGCCACCCAGGCTGAGGTAGAGACCGCCTGTGATGAGCTGCTGGAGGCCATCATGGCCCAGCGCTTCAAGGCCGACAAGTCCATCCTGGATGACCTCATCAACCAGGCCGAGAACATGAACCTGGACGGCTATCCCGCTGAGGCTGTGGCCACCTTCCGCACCGCTCTGGCCAATGCCCAGGCTGTGATGGCGGACAACAGCCTGTCTGTGGACGATCAGAAGACCGTGGACAACGCCGTGGCTGCCCTCACCGCCGCCATGGACGGCCTCACCGCCGATGGCACTCCCGAGACCACCGACAAGCCCGAGGCCTCTGCCAAGCCCGAGAAGGTGCCTCAGACTGGCGATAACAGCCATCTGGCCGCTTGGGCCACGGCTGGCGTGATCTCCCTGGCTGGCGCCGCCTACGTGGTGACCCGCCGCAAGGACGAGGCCGACCAGTAATTCCCTTGCAACGATCTCAAGCCCCCCTTGAGTCGTCAAAAGCCCCCGCCCTCCGGCGCAAACCGGAGGGCGGGGGCTTTTCATCTCTCTACAATTGGTATTACCATACTTGGCGACGCACCTGAAGGCTCTCCAACTGGTGGACCGCCTGGGTGCACCGGGCCATGTGGTAGCGGAGATAGGCCTTCTTGGCCTCCCGCTGCTCCTTCTGCCTGCGCTGGAACAACAGCCAGTTGGCACAGGTCTTGTGGCACCCCTCTCGGTAGCTGGGACAGGTCTTCTGACAAGGCAGCATAACAATCACCACTCCTAGAGATTCTTCCTAGTCTATGGTCTCCAGTATAGTCTCCCGTCCTGCGACTCGCCATCCAACTTGTGTAAAGTTCCTGTGAAGGTTGTGTGCACCAAAGAGCCGGGGTGCAGAGTGGTCCTCTGTCCCCCGGCGTTTATCTCTCTCATAGCGTATCAAGATTCGTGTTTGTCCCCCTTGCGTCGGTTCTGTAAAATGGTGACCACTACCAGACAGGCTCCTGTGATGCACACCAGAATCATCCAAATCACCAGATCGCTGGTGTCTCCGGTTGCCGGAGGCTGCTGCGCCTGGAATACGTCCTGTGTTTGGACTGGGGGTGTGGGTGTCTGGGGTGCGGCAGGATTGCTCACATCTCCCTGGGGCTGATCTTCCACCACCACATCCTCTGGAGACACGATGACCTGCTGGGCCAGAAGCTCGGTGACCTGCTGGGCAATGAGCCCATGTCCGTATGCATTGGGATGGAAATCCAGGTTCAGCTTTACAGGCATGGACACAGAGGCGTTGCAGGGGTTTTCCTGGGCGGTTTCAAAGGCATCATACACCTTGGCCACCCAACACTCCTGCTGCTGTGCCACCGCAGCGATCACGTTGTTGATGTCTGCCACCCCCGCCCCAAAGGCAGCGCACAGGCTCTGGGCCGAGCTGGCGAAGATGGGATTTTTGGACAGCTCCTTGACCAAATAGCTGTACGGGTTGTACTGCTCCACCACCACCAACTGAACCTGGGGATTCTCCGCGCGGATATCCAAGACCATCTGGGTCAAGTGGGTATGAAAGTCGGCCAGCGCCTGGGTGGCCCGCTCCGAATTGGAAAACCCAGGTCCTACTTCCAGGGTAAAGGTGAGAACGCCCATATCGCCCCCCATGATGGCATGCTTCATGTCCTCCTGGGTGGTGGGGTTCTCGGGGTTGCGCTGGTTATATGCATCGGTCAGGTAAGCATACAGGGCGTTCATCAGATCATTGCCGCCCACCGTTATGGTGATGATATCCGCCTGGGAAACCGCTGCGGAAACCTGGTCTGTCTGTAGCTTGTCCAACAGAGAGGTAGCCGTCTCTCCATCCTGGGCCAAATTGATCAGCTCCAGGCCATTGTCCTGGGCCACCCGCTGGGCAAAACTCAAGGTGCCCTCTTCCAGCCCGTACCCGGAGGAAATGCTGTCGCCCAGAGCCACATAGCTTGTCCCTTGCTCAGACTGCGCTCCGGCCATGGGCACCAGGCACAAAAACAGAGCCGCCGATACCGCCACCCCCAGCAGCTTTTTCATCAGACCACCTTTTCCATTGGTCGATTTCATCAAACAATTGCTCCTTTCTGTTCCAATGCGGGTATTTTAACACACGAAAAGGCGACTCGTAAATCGGCCGAAAGTATGATGCTCCCCTCTTGTGCCACGGGCGCCCCTCCCTATCTTGCCCTTTTCTGGGGAAAGGCGTATAATAAAATGATACAAATTTTCAAAGGAGGGGAGTTTTACCCTTGAACCCCAACGACAAAACCCAGCTCTTTGAATCCACTCCCATTCCCAAAGCCATTGCCACCCTGGCCATCCCCACGGTGATGAGTTCCCTGGTGATGGTGCTGTACAACCTGGCAGATACCTTTTTTGTGGGTATGCTCAATGATCCCATAGAAAACGCCGCCGTCACCCTGGCGGCTCCGGTTCTGTTGGCCTTCAACGCCGTCAACAACCTCTTCGGCGTGGGCAGCTCCAGCATGATGAGCCGCGCTCTGGGCCGAAAAGACTACGACACCGTGTATAAGAGCTCTGCCTTTGGCTTCTACTGCTCCATTCTCTGCGGCATGCTCTTCTCGGTCTTCTATTTTCTCCTGCGTGTGCCCCTGTTGACGGTGTTGGGTGCCGACGCCCAGACCGCCGCCAGCACCACCGGGTATCTGACCTGGACCACCGGACTGGGGGCCGTCCCCGCCATTTTGAACGTAGTCATGGCCTACTTGGTGCGCTCAGAAGGCGCCTCCCTCCACGCCAGCATCGGCACCATGAGTGGATGTCTGCTCAACATCATTCTGGACCCCATCTTCATCCTCCCCTGGGGCTTCCACATGGGAGCTGCCGGAGCCGGTCTGGCCACCTGTATCTCCAACTGTGTGGCCTGTCTGTACTTCTTTGTCCTGCTGTGGGTGCGCCGGGGCAACACCTTTGTGCGCATCCACCCCAAGCACTTCACCTTCCAAGGTGACATCGTCAAAGGGGTGTACGGCGTGGGCATCCCCGCCTCCATCCAAAACCTGCTCAACGTCACGGGCATGACGGTGCTCAACAACTTCACCGCCCCCTTTGGCGCCAACGCCGTGGCCGCCATGGGCATCTCCTACAAAATCTACATGGTGCCCATGTATGTGGCCATGGGCCTGTCGCAAGGTCTCATGCCCCTGGTCAGTTACAACTACGCCAGCCGAAACTACCGGCGCATGAAGCACGGCATCACCTTCACCGCCAAAATCTCCGTGTCCTTCCTGGTGGTGGTCACCGCCTGCTACTTCCTTTTCAGTCCCCAGCTCATCACTCTGTTTATGAGCAGCCCGGAAGTGGTCTCCTACGGCAGCTTCTTCCTGCGGGCCATGTGTCTGGCCCTCCCCTTCTTTGCCACCGACTTCTTGGCGGTGGGTGTCTTCCAGGCCTGCGGTCTGGGACGGAACTCCCTGATCTTCGCCATTCTCCGTAAGGTAGTATTGGAAATTCCCGCCCTGTACATTCTCAATCGCCTCTTCCCCCTGTATGGCCTGGCCTGGGCCCAGTTCTGTGCCGAGGTCATTCTGGCCATTGCGGCCGTGGTCACTTTGAGCCGCCTGTTCCGGCGCTTGGAAGATGGGCTGCACCACACTGCCTGAGCCGCCCTCTCTTGACGGCAGATTTTATCTGTGCTACACTATTTTTAATCTCATACGCAAAGGGTGAAAGTATGAACAAGTAAACTGTTTCCTGTCATGATTGTATACCAGTGTTTGGTCCATGAAGCCATGGGCCTTGGTTTTCGTGACGCGAGGAACAGTTTACTGACCACTCTGTCTGGGGAGATGTTCTCCCGTTGTACAGGGTTTGCCTTTCGTTGCGTCAGTCTGTCCTCGTGTCATGCGAGGACAGACTTTTTTCTTTGCTGCGAAAGGAGCGATTGACCATGATGCAAGTAAAACACCTCACTATCACCCACAAAAAAGACCTCACGGTCCTGGTGGACGACCTGAGCTTCGTGCTGGGTTCGGGAGATCGGGCCGCCATCATCGGCGAGGAGGGAAACGGAAAATCCACGGTGCTCAAGCTCCTGTATGATCCCGCCCTGGTAGAGGCTTATGCCGACTGGACGGGAGAGGTCATCGACCACGGATGCCGCAAGGGGTATCTGGCCCAGGAGCTCCCCCCGGAAGCACTGGAGCTATCGGTACTGGACTACTGCCGCTCCACTCCCGCCTTTGAGGATGCCGACCCCAGAGAACTCTCCCGCACCGCCCGACAGCTGGGGCTGGACGAGGGGCTGTTCTACGATTGGCGGCCCATGTCCACCCTGTCCGGGGGTGAACGGGTGAAGCTGCGCCTGGCTCTGCTGTTGCTGGCCCAGCCCGACCTGCTCCTGCTGGACGAGCCATCCAACGATCTGGACGTGGAGACCGTGGAGTGGCTGGAGGAATTTCTCCTCTCCTGCCCCGTCCCCGTCCTCTACGTCTCCCACGACCAACTCCTGCTCACCCGCACCGCCAACGTGGTCATCCATCTGGAGCGGCTGCGCCGCCGCACCACCGCCCGGTGCACGGTATCCAATCTGGACTATGCCTCCTATACCGCCCAGCGCCAGGCGGCCTTTGCCCAACAGGAGCAAATTTCCCGGAAGGAGCACGCCCAATACCAGGCCAAGCTGGAGACCTACCGAAAGATTCGAGATAAAGTGGACCACCAACAGGCCACCATCTCCCGGCAGGACCCCCACGGCGGCCGTCTGCTGAAAAAGAAGATGCACACGGTGCAGGCCATCGGCCGCCGCTTCCAGCGAGAGGCGGAACAGATGACCCCCATGCCTGAGTGGGAGGAGGCCATCCTGGCCGCCTTTGACCCGGTCAAGGCTGCACTGCCCGCCGGGAAAACGGTGCTGCGCCTGGACCTATCTCAGCTCACCGCTGGAGATCGGGTATTGGCCCAAAATATTCATCTTTGGGTGACTGGCCCTGAGAAGATTGGCATTATAGGCCCCAACGGAGTGGGCAAGTCCACCCTGCTCAGGCTATTGGCAGACCAGCTCTTGCCCCGGGATGACATTCGGGCCGCCTATATGGCCCAGAACTACTTCGACCAGCTACCCCGGGGCCTGACTCCCGTGGAAATTCTGGCCCCCTCCGGGCGGAAGGAGGACATCACCCGGGCCCGTACCCTGCTGGGATCCATGAAGTACCAGGCGGAGGAGATGGACCATCCCGCCGCCTCCCTCAGCGGAGGCCAGTGCGCCAAGCTGCTGTTTCTGGCTATGGTGCTCCGTGGCAGCAATGTCCTCATCCTGGACGAGCCCACTCGCAACTTCTCCCCCCTCTCCGCCCCGGTGATTCGCCAGGTTCTGGCGGAGTTTCCGGGAGCCATCCTCAGCGTGTCCCACGATCGGCAATACCTCTCCCAGGTGTGCCAGCGGGTGCTGAAACTGACCCCCAACGGGCTGGAAGAAGTGAATCTCTAGACAAAATACCCCCGGCTGTCGATACATACAGCCGGGGGTATCTCGTTCCTATTTTTTGAACAGCACAAATTTCAAGTTGCGGTCACACACCGCCAAGAACACCTCTTTGGCCGAGGAAATGTGGCGCTGCTTGAGCTGTTTGTCCAGCCAAGTTCGGTCCAGCCCCATGCGGTGGAGGTTGTCCTCCAAAATGCGCCCGTCCATGATGAGCTCGGTAAAGATGAGCTCCTGGTCCGGGCTCAAGTCCAGGTCCTGGGGCGTCACAGGGCGCTGGGTGGTGACTGGCAGAATGGTGAGCTTACCGTTGTACTCAAAAATAGCCGTCTGGATGGTGGTGAGGTCAAAGTACCCCTGCTGGCGGCATAGGACCCCACCGTGGTGAGACAGAGTATGAGAACGGACATGGCGTGCGCCTCCTTTTCTGGTATTCTGTCTCAAAATCCCAGAAACATACATTTCATTCTCCATCCCGCCCAGGCTGATAGACCTGCCGCACTTGTGTCCGGTTTTTCCAGATGGTGAGCCAGCACACCACTAGAGTAAAGGCAGCTCCCAGGGTGACACACACCCTTACATCCAGCACCTCCCCCAGTGCTCCCATCCCCAGGCTGCACAGGCTGGAAGCAGCCATAATGCACATGCTCTCAAAGGCGTTGATTCTGGCCCGGAGCCCCTCGGGAAGGTACCGCTGCACCGCCGCCTGGCGCATGGTGGCGCTGTTCACCCCCAGAAAACCTGCACTTGCCCGGTTGAGGAGCATCAGGGGATAGGGCAGCCACAGCAGGCATAGGTCCATGACCTCGTAGAACTGGTAGACGAAGAAGGCAAAGCCGTATTTCTTCTCATCGGGGATACACACCCGGTACTGTACCACACCACCCAGGCTGCGCCCCACAAACTCCGCCACCGAGAACAGGCCGTACAGGAAAGCGCTCATCCCCGGCATGGTGCGGAAAAAGGCCACCAGCAGCGGGGCATAGCCGCTGGCCACTCCGTTGGTCACCGCCATGTAACTGTAGATGCTGCGCAGGCCCTTCTCCTGTTGGAGGTACCGGGCGGCCTCCCGGATGTCCCCCCACCACAGTGCCAAGGAGAACCGGGCTCCCCCCTTCTCCACCTGCTCCACCAGCTGAATGTGGCTCTCCACCCCCGCCGCCAGCAGGGACAGCCCGGCCTGGATGAGGAGAATCCACGCCACCCCCACCGTGTCCAGCAGCATCGCCGCCACCGGGGTCATGATGACCTTGAGCACCGGGTAGAGGGTGGCGGACACCGCATACCCCTTCTCCTCCAGGCCGCTGGGGATGAGTTTGGGATAGATGCAGTTGTAGGCCAGTTGGTCAAATGCCTCCAGGGAGGCCAGCAGCAGGGAAAAGCCCAGATAGCCCAGGTAGTGAAAATCCCAGAACATCAGGTAGAGCCCCGCCGCCCCATAGAGCACACCGTTGACCACATCCCCGCCCACCAGGAAGGGCTTGCGGGGCATTCGGTCCATCCAGGGGGCGGCAAACAGAGGGATGACAAAATAGGGCACCAGCTGAATGGCCAGAATGAGGGCGGAGGCCAAGGTGCTCCCCGTCTCGTCAAAGACCAGAAAGGACAGGGCAAAGCTGCCTGCAATACCACCCACAGCCCCCAGGGTTGTGGCCAGGGTGACCAGGGTAAAGTTTTTCGTCCAAAGGGTCTGTTTCATGTCTTTCACCTCATATCCATGGTAGCACATGGCCCGAGGTCAGCAAAAGGCCCTTCCTTTGGGAAAATGTTCTCCCAAGGAAGGGCCTTACTGGGTTAAAAATCCACTCTGATGGGAAAATCCCGGAGCAGTTCGTAGGCGCTGCGGTATTGTCGATTGGTCGTGTACCATTCCAGCACCCAGGGCAGGTGGAACGCCGCATAGCCGATGGGAAGCTGGGTCTGGCAGTCCTGGAACACCTGTAAGAGCTGCGCCCCGTATTCCGTGTGGCGCAGATAGTCGGGATACTCCAGGCGGTAGCGGATCAGATGGCACATCTGTCTGCCCAACTCCATGTTCCAGTTTATCCTGTCTGCCCGGTCCAGGGCCTCCAGGGCTTCTCCGATCAACCCCAGCTTCTCACAGCACAGGGCCAGCTTGTGCAGGTCCATCACCGTGGGGTCGTCCACCGTGGAGAAATAGGCATAGGCATTCTGGTATTCCCCGCACTCCAGGTATCCCGAAGCCTGATTATAGGCGATGCTGCGCAGAATGCTCTCATCCCCCAGGGCCTGGGCCAGTCGCCATGCCACCCGGTACTGCTCCTCCATCTGCTCCAAATGGAGCTGGTTGCAGTAGCAGTTGCCCATATACAGCTTGGCAAGCAGCATCAAACGCACATACCCCTGCTCACTGGCCCGCTGGTAGGCCTGGCTCAGGCACTCCACCGCGGCGGTGTAGCTGTCCCCCCGGACATAGCGGTCCATCCCTGCCCGCAACCAGGTATAGGCGCAGGGGTACAGGTCCAGCGCCTCCTGGTAGCGCTCCTGCTGCACCCGCCACAGGGCCAGCTGGCGGCGGTCCAGATACTCCTCCAGTCCGGTGTCCTCCATGGGCTGTTCCGGGTGAACAAAGCCCCGCAGCACTGCCACATCCAACCCATAGGGGCTGCTTGCCAGCCGGGGCCCCTGGGCATCAAACTCCGGGGCCAGATCACCAGGGTCCTCTGGGTCGCAGGACAGCACCGCCTCATAGCAGCGCTCCACCCACTTCTCCCCCACTTCCATGGTCTCCTGGTCCTCGTACCAGGGCACCTCCAGCCGCTCCAGCAGCAGGCGTATCACATCCGGGCTGCCCTCCGCCTTGCCCTGCTCGATTTTGGAGAGGTAGGACACAGTGCAAATCCCACGGCACAGCCCCTCCTGGCTCCAGTCCCGGCGCAGGCGCTCGCCCCGGATGACTGCCCCCGCAAACAGGCGATTACCGGGGGTCTCCATCGTACACCGCCCGGCTGCCTCCGATGAACTTAGGCCGGGTGCGGGCGCACAGCAGCAGCCCCTCCCCGATATGGTCCAGGCTCAGGCGCACGGGCACCGCCACGTCTTTCAGGTGCATCCCGATGAGGGTTCCGCCAATATCCAGGCCGCCGTGGGCCCGGATGTGCTCCACCGCCACGGGGTGCTCAAAGTTCTGCCAGGCCGTGGTGGCAAAGGAGCCCCCCGCCTTGGGCTGGGGCACCACACACACCGGCTCATAACCATATTTTTCAGCACATTTCTCTTCCACAATCAGCGCCCGGTTCAGGTGCTCACAGCACTGGGCGGCCAGAAAGATGCCGTGTTCCTGCACCACAGGCCAAATTCCTCGGAAGATGGCCTGGGCAGTCTCCAGGCTGGAGGCCTTGCCGATGTGGCCCCCCACCACCTCAGAGGAGGAACAGCCCACCACCAGAATCTGGCCGGAGGTCATGCCGGACACCTCCAGCAGTTCACAGACCGCCTGACGGCTCTGCTCTTCCATCTGTTCCAAGGTCCACGCCATGTCTGTCACCTCACAAGTTGTAGAGTTTGGAGTATTTCTCCGTGAGATAGTCGGTGAACACCGTGGGGTCGAAGTCCCCGCAGGCCTGCTCCACCAGCTCCTTGGGGTCCAGCATCCGGCCATAGCGGTGGATTTTCTCAGTGAGCCACCCGGTGACCTGGCTCAGGTCCCCTCGGGCCACGCTGCCCCACACGTCCACGTCCTGCTCCATGTTGCGCAGCATTTGGGCGCCGTAGGCACTGCCCAGGGCATAGGAGGGGAAGTAGCCGATCATGCCGCCGGACCAGTGGGAATCCTGCAAGCAGCCGTGGGTGTCGTCGGGCACGTCCACCCCCAGATACTCCTTATACAGTCGATTCCACTCAGCAGGCACGTCCTTCACCGCCAGAGTGCCGCCAATGAGCTGCTTTTCCATCTCATAGCGCACCATCACGTGGAGGCAGTAGGTGAGCTCGTCAGCCTCAGTGCGAATAAGGGAGGGCTGGGCCATATTCACCGCCCGGTACATCTGCTGGGCGGTCACGTCGGAGAGCTGCTGGGGGAAGAACTCCTGCATCTTGGGGAAGATGGCCTCAATAAAGGGCAGGGAGCGGCCGATGATATTCTCATAGAACCGGGACTGGCTCTCGTGGATGCCCATGGAGGCCCCGCCGGTGAGGCAGGTGTAGTCATAGTCCGGGTTCACGTCCAGCTCATACCGGGCATGTCCCCCCTCGTGGATGACGGAATACATGGAGCTGGCCACGTCATTCTCCAAGTAGTGAGTGGTGATGCGCAGATCCTGGGTATTAAAGCCCAGGGTGAAGGGGTGCTCGGTCTCCCCGATGGCGCAGTGGCCCCGGTCCAGACCCATGACTTCCATGAGGTAGTCGGAGAACTTCCGCTGGTCCTCCACGGGGTAGGTACGGTGGAGGAAGCTGACATCGGGCTGCTCCTTCTCTCCCACAGCATGGATGAGGGGCACCAGCTTGTCCCGCACGGTGGCGAAGAACTGGTCCAGCTGCTCCATGGTGATACCACGCTCATACTCGTTGAGCAGGGCGTCATAGGGGGCCTTGTCAGGGTCGTAATACCCGGCAAACCGGCGGTTGTATGCCACCACCTTCTCCAGCAGAGGAGCAAAGAGGGGGAAGTCGTTGGTCTCCTTGGCCCGGTGCCACACATCCTCGGCCTCGTTGATGAGCATGGCATACTCCATGTACTCCTGGGCGGGGATGCGGGTGAGCTGGCGGTACTCCCGGGTGAGCAGCTCCACCTGGCGGCGCTGCTCGGCGGTGAGCTGCTCCCCGGCCTGGGCCAGGGTCTCCAGCATCTCCCCCACCTTGGGGTCAGAGAAAATCTTGTGCTGCTCCCCGGCCAGAATGCCCAGGGCCACCCCACGGCCAGCGGCGGTATCCCGGGGGGCCACGGTGACCCCGTCTAAGTACAGAGAGGACTGGGCTACCGTGTAAGCGTACAGCTTTTTTTGCAGCTGCTCCAGCTCGTCCATGGCCTGTTGAATTTCCATAACCATCATTCCTTTCATATAAGCCCTCCAGAACAATTCTGGAGGGCTTAGACTGTAAAAACCTCATATCTATGCAAGAAAGTCAGAGCGTCTTGTGTTTGAAAAAAGCCCTCGGCAGAGTTTTCCCATCCGAAGATGGGAAAATAAATTAAAATCCGTTTTTTTCGGGGACATGCGCATCGAAAAAAACACTTCTCAGCCCGCCAGTGTGGCATCGGGTCGTCCTTTGACCCGATGATGCATGCAGCGGGCTGCATCCACTCGAAAAAATGCTTGCATTTTTGAGAATCTTAGATGTGTAGTTGTGCGTGGCAGTCCTCCACCAGCCGCCGGGCCACAGCCAGACCACGGGGCGACAGCCCTCCATCCACAATGCGGATATCGCCCCGCCACAGTCCGGTGCGGCGCAGCCAGTGCAGCGCCCGCACCCCCTGTTCCAGCCCCTCCCCGTCCCCGTGTCCGGTCAGGGAGACGGTGAGGTTCAGAGGAACCGGGAGCAGCAGCCGCCCCAGGAGAAGCCAGCACAGGGTCAGCAGCCCAAAGGCCGCCAACAGGCCCAGCACCGTAAAGGCCAAATACATTCCCATGACCATCCACCACCTTTGTGGCATTCTATGCCCAAAGGTTGGGGGTGGTCACAGAAAGCGTTCCTTAAAAGAGGCTCTTGACGCCGTAGGAGAGAATGCTGATGATGAGTCCGGCGGACAGCACGCCGCCCGCAATGGAGGGCATGGCCTTCTTCAGGCGCATGTCCAGGAAGGCGGCCACCAAGGCCCCGGTCCAGGCTCCGGTGCCGGGCAGGGGGATGGCCACGAAGATGGCCAGGCCCAGATACTGATACTTCAGCACCGAGGCACTTTTCAGGTGGGCCTTCTGCTCCATCTTATCCACCACGCTGTTGAGCCGGGGCATATGCTGGCGCATGAACATAAAAATACGCCGGATATACACCACGATGAAGGGGACGGGGATCAGGTTCCCGATTACCGCCGCCAGGTACGCCGCCCAAACCGGCAGACCCGCCGCCACGCCAAAGGGAATGCCTCCTCGCAGCTCTACCACAGGGATCATAGACACCAATAGCGTGAGGATGAACTCCCCGTTCAGGTCGGTGGTGAGCCATTGCATCAAATCCATTCTTTTATTCTCCTTTATTTGCTTCTAAAATCTTTTTCAGGTAGCGGCCCGTGTAGCTCTCCGGGCACTGGGCCACCTGTTCGGGGGTGCCGCAGCACACCACCGTGCCGCCCCCGGCGCCCCCTTCGGGGCCCAGGTCGATGAGGTAGTCGGCGGTCTTGATGACATCCAGGTTGTGCTCGATGACCACCACGGTGTTGCCCGCCTCCACCAGCCGCTGGAGCACCTCCACCAACTGGTGCACGTCGGCAGTGTGCAGGCCGGTGGTGGGCTCGTCCAGAATATAGATGGTGGACCCGGTGGAACGCTTGGCCAGCTCCGTGGCCAGCTTCACCCGCTGGGCCTCACCGCCGGACAGGGTGGTGGAGGGCTGGCCCAGCTTGACATAGCCCAGCCCCACGTCCATGAGGGTCTGGAGCTTGTTTTTCAGCCGGGGCAGGTTCTCAAAGAAGCCCAGGGCCTCCTCCACCGTCATCTCCAGCACCTCGTGGATGTTCTTGCCCTTGTAGCGCACTTCCAGGGTCTCCCGGTTGTACCGCTTGCCCTTACACACCTCACAGGGCACATAGATGTCCGGCAAGAAGTGCATCTCAATCTTCAACAGGCCGTCGCCAGCGCAGGCCTCACACCGGCCGCCCCGGACGTTGAAGGAGAAGCGGCCCGGCCCATAGCCCCGGCTCTTGGCGTCGGGGGTGGAGGCGAACAGGTCCCGGATATCTCCAAACAGCCCGGTATAGGTGGCGGGGTTAGAGCGAGGGGTGCGGCCAATGGGGGATTGGTCAATGTCAATGACCTTGTCCAAAAACTCGATGCCCTCGATGCCGTCGTGCTTGCCCGGCCGGGCCTTGGTGCGGTTGAGCTCCGCTCCCAGCCGCTTGTACAAAATCTCGTTGACCAGAGAGGACTTTCCGGAGCCGGACACGCCGGTCACCGCAATGAAGGTGCCCAGAGGGAAGTCCACATTGATGTGGCGCAGGTTGTGCTCGGCAGCACCCAGCACCCGCAGCACCTTGCCGTTGCCCTCCCGGCGGTGTTCCGGAATGGGCACTTTCTTACGCCCAGACAGGTAGTCGCCCGTGATGGAGCCGGGGGTGTTCATCACCTCTTCGGCGGTGCCGCAGGCCACCACCTGGCCGCCGTGGACGCCGGCTCCCGGGCCGATGTCGATGATATAATCGGCAGCCCGCATGGTGTCCTCGTCGTGCTCCACCACAATGAGGGTGTTGCCCAGGTCCCGCAGGTGCTTCAAAGTGCCCAGCAGCAGGTCGTTGTCCCGCTGGTGCAGGCCGATGGAGGGCTCGTCCAGGATATACAGAACCCCCATGAGGGAGGAACCGATCTGGGTGGCCAGACGGATGCGCTGGCTCTCGCCGCCGGATAGGGTGCCCGCCTGACGGCTCAGGGTCAAATATTGCAGACCCACACTCTTCAAAAAGCCCAGCCGCTCCCGGATTTCCCGCAAAATGCGGTCGGCAATCATCATCTGGGTCTCGGTGAGGGTGATGGTGTCCAGGAAGGCCAGGGCCTCGTCCACGGGCATCTCACAGAACTGGTGGATGGAGATGCCGCCCACCGTCACCGCCAGAGACTCGGGGCGCAGCCGCTTTCCGTGGCAGTCGGGACAGGGGGACTCGCTCATGCACTCCTCAATCTCCCGCTTCATGGCATCCGACTGGGTCTCCTTATAGCGGCGTTCCAGGTTGTTGATGATGCCCTCAAAGGGTTGGTACAAAACTCCCTTGCCCCGAGGCTGGTCGTAGTGAATGGTGAGCTTTTCTCCCTTGGTGCCGTACAGAATGATATTCAGTACCTCGGGGGTAAGCTTTTCAATGGGGTCGGTGAGGTTGAAGTGGTATTTGGCGGCCAGGGCCTCAAAATACATCCGGGAAATGCCGTCCGACTTGATGTTGTTCCACCCGGAGGCGGAGATAGCCCCCTCCAGAATGGACAGGCTGCGGTTGGGGATGATGAGGTCCGGGTCCACCTTCAGCTGAGCCCCCAAGCCCGTACAGGTGGGACAGGCGCCGAAGGGATTGTTGAAGGAGAACATGCGGGGGGTGAGCTCCTCGATGGAGATGCCGCAGTCCTCACAGGCGTAGTTCTGGGAGAACACCAGGTCCTCGTCCTCCTGCACCAGGTTAATAAACACCACGCCGCCGGATAGCCCCGCTGCCGTCTCCACCGAGTCGGTGAGACGGCGGGTGATGTCCTCCCGGATGACCAGGCGGTCCACCACGATCTCAATGTTGTGCTTTTTGTTCTTCTCCAGCTTGATCTCCTCAGACAGGTCGTAGAGGGCACCATCCACCCGCACACGGACGTAGCCGGAACGGCGGGCGTCCTCCAGCACCTTGGCGTGTTCGCCCTTCTTGCCCCGGATGACGGGGGCCAGCACCTGGAGCCGGGTACCCATAGGCAGGGCCATGACCTGGTCGATGATCTGGTCGATGGTCTGCTGGTGGATCTCCTTGCCGCACTTGGGGCAGTGGGGAGTGCCCACCCGGGCCCACAGCAGACGCAGGTAGTCGTAAATCTCCGTCACCGTGCCCACGGTGGACCGGGGATTTTTGGAGGTAGTCTTCTGGTCGATGGAGATGGCAGGAGACAGGCCCTCGATGTAGTCCACATCCGGCTTCTCCATCTGGCCCAGGAACATGCGGGCGTAGGAGGACAGGGACTCCACATAGCGGCGCTGGCCCTCGGCGTACAGGGTCTCAAAGGCCAGGGAGGATTTGCCCGAGCCGGACAGACCCGTGAGCACCACCAGCTTGTCCCGGGGAATCTCCACGTCAATGTTTTTCAGGTTGTTCTCTCGGGCGCCCTTAATGAGAATACGGTCGATCATATTGGATCTCCTTCAAATGTTGGGCTGGGTTCAGCAGCCAAATTCCTTTGCCACGTCACGGAGCATCTCCCGGATGGGCAGCTCGTAGGGGCAGCGGGTCTCGCAGGCTCCACACCCCACGCACTCCCCGGCGTGGTGGTCCAGAACCATGTACCGCTCCACGGCCCAGTCCACCAGGCCATACCGCCGGGCATAGTTGGCCATGAGGAACTGGGAGGGAATGTTGATGCCCACCGTACAGGGGGCGCAGTAGCCGCAGCGGCGGCAGAAGTGGGTGCCCAGCTCGGCCCGGATGCGCTGGCATTCCTCCAGCTCCTCCTGGGTCAAGGGGGCGGTCAAATCCACCTGGGCGTTACGCTGTACTTCCTCCACGCTGCCCATACCGGGAATGGACACGTCCATGACCCCAGAGGCGGCGATGAAGCGCAGAGCCAGGTTCCAGTCGTCCAGGTTGCCCCCCGCCATGGGCTTCATGGCGATGGTGCCAATGCCCTTTTCCCGGGCCAGGGCCAGCACCTCGTAGCCCTGCATCTCCACGATGTTGTAGGGGAACATCACCGTCTCAATCTGGTGGGCGTGCTCCTCCACCAGCAGGCGCAGGGCTTCCAGGGAGTGGGCGGTGGCTCCAACGTGGCGGATTTTCCCCTCTGCCTTGGCCTGGGCCAGGGCCTCATAGGCCCCGTCAGGGCCAAAGACCTGGTCAAAGTCCTTCAAGGGCAGGTTGTGAATCTGGTACAGGTCGATATAGTCGGTCTGAAGGTTTCCCAGGCTGATGCCAATGTCCTTCTCCATAGCCTCACGGCTGCGGGACATAGACTTGGTGGCCAGGATGAACCTGTCCCGGCGGCCCTTCAAGGCAGCACCCAGATATTCCTCAGATACCGTGTAGCCCCGGGCGGTGTCGATGAAATTGATGCCGAACTTCTCCAGCTCGTCCACCACTGCCAGAGTGTTGGAGGCGTCGGAGCGCTGGATGGGGATGCCGCCAAAGGAGATGGCGGATACCTTAAGTCCGGTGTTACCTAAGGTTACCATGTTCATAGTTGTACTCCTCTATTCTTCCACAATCACGTCGGCCGTGGTGGCTCGCACCAGGTCCAGAATAGCCTGGGGTGCCACCTCCACCTGAAAGCCGATCTTCCCGGCGGACACATAGATGGTGTCCTGGTCCAGGCAGCTTTGATGGAACACGGTGGGGAACTGCTTTTTCATCCCCACCGGAGAACAGCCGCCGTGGACGTATCCGGTGAGGGGCAGCAGTTCACGGCTGGGCAGCATGGCCACCGACTTCTCCCCCACCGCCTTTGCCGCCTTCTTCAAGTCCAAGGTGGCGGCCACCGGGATGTCAAACACATAATATCCACCGGAGGCCCCACGGGTCACCAGGGTTTTAAACACGCAGGCAGGGTCCTGGCCCATACTTTGCGCCACACTCACCCCATCCGGAGCGGTCTCCCCGTCGTGGGGATAGGTGTGGCCCTGATAGGGCACCTTTTTCTGTTCCAGGACCCGCATGACGTTGGTTTTTTCTTCTTTTTTCTTTGCCATGGTATATATCAATCCTTCTCTTTGAGACGAATGATCTGATCACGCAGCTGAGCGGCCAACTCGAACTCCAACATCTTGGCCGCTATCTCCCCAGACGGCCAGCCGTCCGGGGGCCCCATTCATTTTTATGCGCAGGCGAAGTGAATCCGCCTTTGCGCCAAGGTTTTGCACTGCAAAACACTTGTACGCGCCACTCGGCGCGGCCCGCTTTGCGGGCTAGAAAGAAGCGGCTTATTAGTCTTTCTCTTTGAGACGAATAATCTGATCACGCAGCTGAGCGGCCAACTCGAACTCCAGCATCTTGGCCGCTTCTTTCATTTCCTTTTCCAGGCGAGCGATGGTGGCCTTGCGCTCGCTGTCGGTCAGCTTGCGGGAGCGCTTGGCGGTCTCCTCGCCCTCCTGGGCCACCGTCATCAGCTCCCGCACCGACTTGTGCACCGTCTTGGGCACGATGCCGTGCTCCTGGTTGTAGGCATCCTGGATGGAGCGGCGGCGCTCCGTCTCGGCAATGGCCCGAGCCATGGAGGGGGTCACCGTGTCGGCGTACATGATCACCTGGCCCTGGGCATTTCGGGCAGCCCGGCCGATGGTCTGAATGAGGGCGGTCTCGGAGCGCAGGAAGCCCTCCTTGTCCGCATCCAAAATGGCCACCAGGGACACCTCGGGCAGGTCCAGGCCCTCTCGCAGCAGGTTGATGCCCACCAGCACGTCGAACTCGCCCAGGCGCAGGTCCCGGATGATCTCGGTGCGCTCCAGGGTGTCGATGTCGTGGTGCATATACCGCACCCGGATGCCCGCCCCTTTCAGGTAGTCGGTGAGGGTCTCCGCCATTTTCTTTGTCAGGGTGGTCACCAGCACCCGCTCGCTCTTCTGGGTGCGCTGGTTGATCTCTCCGATGAGGTCGTCCATCTGTCCCTCGATGGGCCGCACCTCCACCAGGGGGTCTAAGAGGCCCGTGGGCCGGATGACCTGCTCCACCACCTGCCCGGACCGGGTGCGCTCGTACTCGCCAGGGGTGGCGGAGACGTACACCACTTGGTTTAGACGCTTTTCAAACTCGTCAAATTTCAAAGGTCGGTTGTCGTAGGCGCAGGGCAGCCGGAAGCCGTAGTCCACCAGGGATGTCTTCCGAGCCCGGTCGCCGTTGTACATGGCCCGCACCTGGGGCAGGGTCACGTGGCTCTCGTCAATGAAGAGCACAAAGTCCTTGGGAAAATAGTCCAGCAGGGTGTGGGGCGGGGAGCCCACTGGGCGTCCCTCAATGACCCGGGAGTAGTTCTCAATCCCCGAGCAGTACCCAATCTCCTGCATCATCTCAATGTCGTACATGGTGCGCTGCTTGATGCGCTGGGCCTCAATGAGCTTGCCCTCCGCCTCAAACTGGGCCACCCGTTCCTCCAGTTCCTTATAGATCTCCTGGATGGCAGCGTCCATCTTCTCCTTGGGGGTGACGTAGTGGGTGGCGGGCCACACGGGGATGTTGTTCAGCCGCCGAATCACCGACCCGGTGAGGGCGTTCACTTCACTGATGCGGTCGATCTCATCCCCGAAGAACTCCACCCGCAGGGCGGTGTCCTTCCAATAGGCGGGCCAGATTTCCACCGTGTCCCCCCGGACCCGGAACATGTTGCGCTCAAAGGCGATGTCGTTGCGCTCATAGCGGATGTCTACCAGCTTTTTCAGCAGCTGGTCCCGGTCCATGGTGGCCCCCACCCGGAGGGAGACCATCATCTTGGCAAAGTCCTCCGGCTCGCCCAGGCCGTAGATGCAGGACACGGAGGACACCACGATCACGTCCCGCCGCTCCAACAGGGAGGCGGTGGCGGACAGGCGCAGGCGGTCAATCTCCTCGTTGATGGCCGAGTCCTTCTCAATGAAGGTATCCGTGTGGGGAATGTAGGCCTCCGGCTGGTAGTAGTCGTAGTAGGAGACAAAGTACTCCACGGCGTTGTTGGGGAAGAACTCCTTGAACTCGGCGCACAGCTGGGCGGCCAGAATCTTGTTGTGGGCCAGCACCAGGGTGGGCCGCTGCACCGCCTCAATGACCTTGGCCATGGTGAAGGTCTTTCCCGAACCGGTGACGCCCAGTAGGGTCTGCTCGTCCAGTCCGTTTTCAATTCCCTGGGCCAGGGCCGCTATGGCCTGGGGTTGGTCCCCGCTGGGGGTGTATTCCGATACCACTTCAAACCGATTCATCCTTCCACCTCTTCCCTTTCACGCTCAAACGGTCAAATAGCCAGATTCCCGCATGGACACCATCTCGTCCTCGGCGATGACGAAATGGTCCACCAGGCATACGCCCACCTGCCGCAGCAGCTGGGCCAGGTACTTGGTGGTGTGCACGTCCTGGGCCGAGCACATGGCAATGCCCGAGACGTGGTTGTGGGCCAGGGCCACCCGGGTGGCTCCGCAGGTCAGCGCCGCCTCCACCACCTGTCGCCCGGTGACCTCCACCTGGTCGGGCACGCCCTCCCCCAGCTTGCGGCAGGAGATGAGTTTCTGTTTCCCGTCCATACACACCACGTACACCATCTCATTGCGGGCCCCAAAAAACAGGGGCATCAGCAATTCTTTGAAATGCCAGCTGTCGGTGAGCTGGCCCTCAAAGCTGGAGCACTCCTCCAGATACCGCCCCGCCAGAGCAGGCATGAGCTGGATGAGGGTAGCGGTATTCTCCCCTATCCCCTTCACCGCCAGCAGCTGCTCCCGGGTGGCGTTGAACACTCCGGCCAGAGAGCCGAACTGTTCCACCAGCTCATGGGCCAGCGGGTTCACATCCCCCTGGGGGATGGAGAAAAAGAGTAACAACTCCAAGGCCCGATGGTCTGGCATCCCTGCCAGACCACGGGCCATGAATTCCTGTTTCACCCGTTGACGGTGCCCTTGATGCACGCCGCCAGGTTTCTTTTTGGAACTGGAGTCCGCCACGCCCATTAGCCCTTGGCCCCGTAGGTGGCCAGGTACTCCTCCATGCGGGCTAGCATGGCATCGTCAATGTACACCTTGCCGTCCACAGGCTTGTTGTGCAGGCACTCCATCACGTCCCGGATGGTGACGATGGGGTAGACCTGAATGCCGTAGTCCTCCCGCAGCTCATCCAGGGTGGTGCACTCCCGGGTCCCCCGCTCCATGCGGTCCACGGAGACGAACAGGGCGTCGATGTGCACGTCGGCCACATGCTTGAACAGCTCGATGGACTCCCGCACGGCGGTACCGGCGGTGACCACGTCCTCGATGATGGCGATGTGGTCCCCGTCCTGGGGCTTGTAGCCCACCATGGAGCCGCCCTCACCGTGGTCCTTGGCCTCCTTGCGGTTGAAGCAGTAGGGCAGGTCCCGGTCATAGTTGCGGTACAGAGAGGCGGCAGCGGTGACCGCCAGAGGAATGCCCTTGTAGGCAGGGCCAAAGAGGGCGGTGATGCCCTCGGGCATGTGCTCCTGAATGCAGGCGGCGTAGTAGTCGCCCAGACGGGCGGCCTGAGCGCCGGTCTTGTAGTTGCCGGTGTTGACGAAATAGGGGGTCTTACGGCCAGACTTGGTGACGAAATCGCCAAAGGTCAACACGCCGGAGCGCACCATAAAGTGAATGAATTCCTCGCGGTAGTTCATATTCATGCATCCTTTCTCTGCTTTAAGCATTAATCGCTATATTATACCATTCTAGTCTGGTTTTCTCAAGACATTCCCGGTGATTTCCCCTGTGAAACCCTCCGAATTTTTGGGCTTATTCCTCTTGGGTTTTCGCCGTGTCGTAGACGGCCCGCACCTGGTCCAGGCGCTGCCGGAACTCCTCCACCGCCCAGGCGGGAGAGAGCACCTCCACCTGGGCCCCCAGCCCGAACAGCCAGCCCCAGAAGGGCGGGCTCACCACCAGGTCCAGCGTGACGGTAAAACGCTCCTCATCCTGGGGCACCAGCATGATATCCTGGCCAAATCGGTCCAAAAACACTCCGGCCAGGGGAGCCGCACACCGCAGCCGCAGCTGGCAGGGCCGCCCGGCATACATGCCGAAGTGGCGGCGGGTGTACCCCTCCAGGTCCCAGCTGCCCCGGTCCCGGCCCCGCTGGTCGGTGAGGGTGATGTCCGTCATCTTGTCCACCCGGTAGTGGCGCACCTCCTCCCGGTCGTGGTCCCACCCGGCCAGATAGTAGTTCTCATTGTCCCAGATGAGTCCGTAGGGGGTCACCTGGTACTCCGCCCCGCCCCGACGGAATACCCGCTCCTTGTTCATATTCACCTCAAAATAGTGAAAGGAGATCACCCGATTGGCCCCAATGGCCCCGTGGAGGCGGTCCACATTGTAGAAAATGCTCTCGTTCATGGTCTTGATGCGCCGGTCCACATACACCTGGCGCTGGAGCTGCCGGGCCTGGTGGACGGAGGCCAAAGACTCCAGCTTGCCAATGAGGGCGCTGCTCTTTTTCTGGGTGAGAAAGCGGCTGGACTGCACCGCATCCACCAATAGTTTCAGCTCCGCCAGCTCAAAGTCCCGCTGTCCAATGAACCAGCCGCCGCCCACCCCTCGCCGGGTCTGCACGTCCAGCCCCAGCTGCCGCAGCTGCTCCATGTCGTCGTAGATACTCTTGCGCTCGGCGGGGGCGTTCCACCGCTCCAGCTCCTCCTGGAGCTGGCCCAGGGTGAGAGGGTGCTCTTCGTCGCTGTGTTTGAGCAAAAAGCGGGCTAAAACCATCAATTTACGCTTCTGATTGGTCCCCTTTGGCATAGTCTTCCCTCCTTTTTGCAACTAGTATACCACAAATAAAGTCCCGTTTATAGGACTTTCTGCGGGAATAGAAAAACAGACGCCGTCCTGTGATGACGGCGTCTGTTGCAAGCTCTCAAGAAAGCCAACGTCCATATCAACGGACAAAAGCCCTCGGCAGAGTTTTCCCGCCCGCAGGCGGGAAAATCAATTGAAATCTCGTATTTTCCCAGGACATGCGCATGGGAAAATACACTTCTCAGCCCGCCAGTGTGGAATTGGGTCGCCCTTTGACCCAATTATGCATGCAGCGGGCTGCATCCCCTTCGAGAAAATGCAAGCATTTTCTCGAAATAACATTTACCAGCCCTTGCGCAGCACGTCTTCCACCTGCTGCAGCTGCTCCACAGTGTTGACTCCCAGCATCTCCAAGGGAGAGCAGGTGTCACACAGAGCCACCTTGCCCCCGGCCTGGGCAATGAGGGCGGGCACGTCGGTGAGGTAATACTCGCCCTGGGCGTTGTCGGTGGTGAGCTTGTCCAGCCAGGCCAGCAGGTCTCCCACCCGGAAGACGTAGGTGGCCACGTTCACCTCGGTGATGGCGGCCTGCTCGGGGGTGCAGTCCTTGGCCTCCACAATGGCGGCAAAGGTACCGTCGGGGTTGCGCAGGATGCGGCCATAGTTGCCGCCCTCCTCCAGGTGGGCGGAGAGCATGGTGCAGGCGCAGCCGCTGTCCAGGTGGGTGCGGATGAGGCTCTCAAAGGTCTCCCGGCGCATCAGAGGGGTGTCCCCACAGCAGATGAGCACGTGGCTGTCCGGGTCGGTGAGCAGCGGAGCGGCATAGCGCACGGCGCCGCCGGTGCCGTTGAGCACCTCCTGCTCCACGCTGGGATACTCGGGGAACCGGGCACGCACCTTGTCCCCCATCCAGCCCACTACCAGAATGGTGTCCTCCTTGGGGAGGAAGTTCAGAGACTTCAACACATAGTGCAGCAGAGGCTTTCCATCCGCCTCCCGCAGCACCTTGGGCAGGTCGATGCCCTCGGTTTGTAGCCGGGTGCCCTTACCCGCTGCCAAAACCACTGCCTGAATCTTTTCTGCCATGGGAATCACGTTCCTTTCTCTCTTTATACGCCCGCCAGAGCCTGCTCCACGTCGGCAATGAGGTCGTCCAGATCCTCAATGCCCACGGACAGCCGGATCAGGTCGGGAGATACGCCAGCGGCCACCAGCTCCTCGTCGTTCATCTGACGGTGGGTGGAGGAGGCGGGGTGGAGCACACAGGTCTTAGCGTCTGCCACGTGGGTGGCGATGGAGCACAGCTTGAGCCCAGCCATGAAGTTCTCGGCGGCGGCCCGTCCGCCCTTGACGCCAAAGGACACCACGCCGCAGCTGCCGTGGGGCAGGTACTTCTGACCCAGGGCATAGTAGGGGTCGCCGGGCAGGCCCACATAGCGCACCCATTCCACCTTCTCGTGGTTGGACAGGTACTCGGCAATGCCCTGGGCATTGGCGCAGTGCTTGGCCATGCGCAGGGGCAGGGTCTCCATGCCCATGCCCAGCAGGTAGGAGTTCATGGGGGCGGGGGTGGCGCCCAGGTCCCGCATCAGCTGCACCACGCACTTGGTGATGTAGGCGCCGCCCTGGCCGAAGGCCTGAGCATACACCACGCCGTGGTAGCTCTCATCGGGGGTGGTGAGGCCGGGGAACTTGTCGGCATGGGCCTCCCAGTCGAAGTTGCCCGAGTCCACAATGGCGCCGCCCACGGCGTTGGCGTGTCCGTCCAGATACTTGGTGGTGGAGTGGGTGACGATATCCGCACCGAACTCAAAGGGGTGGCAGTTGGCGGGGGTGGCGAAGGTATTGTCCACAATGAGGGGCACCCCGTTTTTGTGGGCCACCCGGGCAAACTTCTCAATGTCCAGCACCACCAGAGAGGGGTTGGCGATGGTCTCGCCGAACACGGCCTTGGTGTTGGGACGGAAGGCGGCCTGGAGCTCCTCCTCGGAGCAATCGGGGTCCACAAAGGTGAAGTCGATGCCCATGCGCTTCATGGTCACCGCAAACAGGTTATAAGTACCGCCGTAGATGGTGGCAGAGGACACCACATGGTCCCCGGCAGAGGCGATGTTGAACACGGAGAAGAAGGAGGCCGCCTGACCGGAGGACAGGAGCATGGCGGCGGTGCCACCCTCCAGCTCGCACAGGCGGGCGGCCACGGCGTCGCTGGTGGGATTTTGCAGCCGGGTGTAGAAGTACCCGGAGGCCTGCAGATCAAACAGCTTTCCCATGTCCTCGCTGGTCTCATAACGGAACGTGGTGGACTGGATGATGGGAATGTTGCGGGGTTCTCCGTTTCCGGGCCGATATCCGGCATGGAGACAGCTGGTATCAAATTTCATGGGAACGCTTCCTTTCTAAACGGTAGGGTAATCTTTGTTATTTTAGCATAGTGAAGTAACCCTGTCAACTCAACTGGGGTCTGGGGAGGGCTGGCTGGACGGGATGGGCTGAGTGACCAAAATATCGCCGTACCACTCCAGCGGCTGCCCCTCCACCAAGATCTGAACTTGCTCCACATTTTCCAGGCTGCACAGGGTGTTGACCAGGGAGTCAAGGACCAGCTGCTGCTGCCACTCCTCCTGGGGAACCTGTTCCAAAAACACCCCGGACAGGTCCACATAGCACACCCTGCCCTCCTGGCGGGCGGAGAGCACCTTGAGGTCCGCGGGCAGAATCCGCTCCAGCCCCTCGTCCTGGGGCCCGGCAATGAGGGCTTCCACCACCACCTGGGCCACCGAGTCGCTCTCAATGAGGCGGAACACCCGGAACTCAAAGCCCAGCTCCTGGCTGTCCTTCCTCTTAAAGTGGAGGGCGGCGGTCACTTCCACCGGCTCCTCCTCCGCCCCGGTAAACATCACATCTTCGGCAGTAAAAACCTGTCGGTCCCGGTAGGGCAGCTGGCTGCCGTTGGCAGTGATGCACACCTCCTCCACCCCCTCCAGCTGGGTGAGGGTGAGGGTAATGCAGTAGTCGGCCATGGTCAGCTCGATGCCCACCAGGTCCCCATAGGGCCAGGACAGGTCCACGGTCACCCGCTTCCCGTCCTGCTGCCACTGCTGCAAATCGGTGCCCTGGGGGAAGGGAGAGACCAGCTTGCTGTCCTCCCCTGGCCCCTCCAGCAGGGCCTCCATGAGGGCGGGCACCGTCTGTTCTCCGGTGTACGGGACAGACTCCAGGGCGGTGGTGGCGTTGTCCCATTGGTCCAAATCGGCGGTGTACCACAGACTGAGGCCGCTCTGGCTCTGGTGTCCACCGCACCCCATCAGGGAGGCCAGCAGCGCCGAACCCAGGGTCAGCGCCCATACTCTGCGCCCTCTCATAGCTCCTCTCCCCCTTCCTCTACAATGCGGGGGAATCGGGCGGTGAACCGGGCTCCCACCCCGTCCGGGCCCCGCTGGGCCATAATATCGCCGCCGTGGAGGCGGGCGGTGTCCCGGGCGATGGACAGGCCCAGGCCCGTGCCCCCCGCCTCTCTGGACCGGGCCTTGTCCACCCGGTAGAAGCGGTCGAACACCCGCAGCAGGTCCTCCTCCGGGATGCCCACTCCGGTGTCCTGCACCGTCAGGGTAATCCAGTATTCCTCCCGGGCCACCTCCACGGTGACAGAGCCCCCGGGCTGATTGTACTTCACAGCGTTTTCCATCAGATTAAAGGCCACCTGGTACAGGTCGTCCTGGGTGGCCAGCACCATACAGTGGGGCTGGAGCTGGTACCGCAGCTCCACCTGGGCAGAATGGGCCAGGGGCAGCAGCATGTGCCCCACCTTTTCCACCACCTGGCCCACGTCCACCGGCACCCGCTCCCGCTGGAGCCGGGCATCCAGGCGGCTGAGGGCCAGCAGGCGCTGGCTGATGCGGGTGAGCCGGTCGGCCTCCTCCCCGATGTCGGAGACGAACTCCCGCACCGTCTCCATGTCCACCGAGCTATTTTGCAAAATGGAGTCAGCCAGCAGACGAATGGAGGCCAAGGGGGTTTTCAGCTCGTGGGAGGCATCCGAGACAAACCGCCGCCGCACCTCCTCTATGGTCTGTAAGCGGTCGGTAAGCTCGTTGAACTCCATGGCCAGCTGGGCCATCTCGTCCTTGCCCTTGACCTCGATGCGGTGGTTGTACTCGCCCTCCCGCACCGAGCGGATACCGCCCAGCAGCCGGGAGGTATTGCGGGTGAGAGCTTTGGACAGAATGAGGGCAGCCACCAGGGCCACCACACAGATTACCACTGAGATGTACCGCAGGGTGGACTGGATGGACAGCAGCACCTCCGCCTGCTCGGTGTCATACTCGTAGAGGTACACCGCCCCTAAGGTGACACCACGGTACACCGTGGGGACCGCCACACGGGTGCGGAACGCTCCCTGCCGATACTCGGACCGGCACACGTCCTCCCCCCGCAGGGCCTTGACCACCTCGGCGGTGATGGCGTAGTCTCCGGTGCGCTTTTCCAGGGTGGAGCTGTCATAGAGGATGAGGCCGGACTCATTGGTCACCAGCACCCGGGTGCCCTGCATGTCGTCCAGCAGCTCCATAGCCTGGGCCACGCCGTCCTCGGTGAGCACCTCCGACACCGCCAGGGCGCTGCCGATGGCCAGAGCCTGCCGTTTCAGTGAGGCTTCCTTGGCTGAAAACACCATGTTCTGGGCCATAATCAAAGGGTAGGTGTTGAGCACCAGCACAATGGCCACCACCAACAGCAGATAGGTGGCCACATACTTGCCCTGTAGGCTGTGGAAAAAGGGGACCTCTCCCGCCTTGACCTCCCGATTCTCCCGGCGGGCCCGCTGCCGCCACTGCTTGAACACCTGTCTCATGGGCACTCACTGCTCAGGTAGTAGCCCACGCCCCACTTGGTGAGGATATGGGTGGGGTTGGCGGGGTCGGGCTCCAGCTTCTCCCGCAGACGGCGGATGTGCACGTCCACGGTGCGAAACTCACCCACGTACTCGTAGCCCCACACCACATTCAGCAGGTTTTCCCGGCTGTACACCCGGCCGGGATTGCGCATGAGCAGTTCCATGAGGTCAAACTCCTTGGCGGTGAGCTCCACCGGATGTCCGTCCCGACGGGCCACCCGCTGGTCCAAATCCAGGGTAATGGCCCCGTGGACCAGGCAATTGGTGTGCTTTTTCTGCTGGGTGGAGGTGCCAGCCCGGCGCAGCAGGGCCCGAATCCGGGCCTTCACCTCCAAAATGTTAAAGGGCTTGGTGATGTAGTCGTCGGCGCCGCACTCAAAGCCCATAATCTTGTCTGCGTCCTCGCCCTTGGCGGTGAGCATGATGATGGGCACGTTGGAGAACTCCCGTATCTTCATGCACGCCTGCAAGCCGTCAGTTTTCGGCATCATCAAATCCAAAATAATCAGGTCAAACCGTCCGGTCCGGGCCAGTTCCACCGCCTCTTCCCCGTCGCTGCCCGTCTCCACCTCATATCCTTCATTTTCCAAGTTAAATTTGATACCCTTCACCAGCAGACGTTCGTCGTCCACCACCAGTATCTTGGGCATGTCATTCCCTCCCTATGTTACACCGCAATCAAATCCAACAGGGTCTCCATCATCTTCACGCTGATACCCGGCACCTCAATGAGGTGCTCCGGGTACTCAAAGGGGCCGTGGACATCCCGGTGGCGCACAATGGCTGTGGCCAGCGCCGGACCGATGCCGGGCAACTCCTCCAGCTGCTCCCGGGTGGCCAGGTTGATGTTCACTTTTCCCCGGTCCAGTCCGGCAAATTCCACCCCGGACTGGGGGCCTGGGCGCAGTTCCAAGGTCTCGATGCGCCCCTGTCGCATGAGCCAGATGGACACCGTGGCCAGGAGCATCCCGCACAGCACCAGGCAAAGGATACGGCCTATGTACTTCATGCCGGAACCTCCTCTTTTTTCCCGTGGCTTTGGTTGCGTTTTCGCCCGATTTCTGCTATAGTATTTCTGTTGCAGCAGGGCTTAGCCCATCGTCTGCCCCCACATTATAACATAGATGATTGGAGAATCCTATGAAAAAATACATTCGCCGCGCTGCGGCCCTGGCCACAGCTCTTGTTCTCACCCTCTCTCTGTGTCTGCCCGCCGCCTTCGCTCTGGACGACCCGCAGCCCCACTGCACCGCCGCCATTGTGGTGGACGGAGACAACAACGAGGTCTTGTACGACTACAACGCCTACGAAAAACGCTATCCCGCCTCGGTCACCAAGATCATGACCACTCTGGTGGTCCTCCGGGCCATTGACGCCGGAGAGCTCACCCTGGATACCCAAGTGACGGCCTCCAAGGAGGCGGTGACCCTGCCCGAGGGCAGCTCCACCGCCGGCATTGTAGAGGGCGAGGTGCTCACCATCGAGCAGCTGCTGTACTGCGATCTGGTGCCGTCGGGCAATGAGGCCTGTAACATTCTGGCCGAAGCCCTGTGTGGCTCGGAAGAGGCTTTTGTGGAGCGCATGAATGAGACTGCGGAAGACCTGGGCATGACAGGCACCCACTTTGCCAACCCCCACGGTCTCCACGATCCCGACCACTACACCACCGCCTATGACATCTACCTCATGGCCTCCGCCGCCATGGAGTACGAGATTTTCCGCGAAATCGTCTCCACCCCCACCTACACCCTGGAGCCCACCAACATGGTCTCGGAGCCCCGGATTCTCCACAGCACCAACGCCCTGATTAGCAACTGGTATGTGGCCGGCGTGACCTACTCCAAGGCCATCGGCATCAAGACCGGGTACACCGAGGAGGCAGGCCGCTGTCTGGCCTCCGCCGCCACCGACGAACAGGGCCGCACTTTCTACTGTGTGGTGCTGGGCTCGGAGTACGCTCAGGACAGCGCCGGAAACTGGCACTTCTACTCCTTCAGCGAGAGCTCCCGGCTGCTGGAGTGGGCCTTTGACAACTTCACCCGCACCACCCTGCTCAGCGAGACCTCGGAGAACGTCATCCGGGAGGTCCCCGTCACCCTGTCTGCCGACACCGGCCACGTGTTGGTCCAGCCCGTGGGCTCCATTGAGGCCACCGTGCCGGAATACGACCCCACCAAGGCAGAGCTGAAAATGGACTTGCCCGAGAGTCTGGAGGCCCCCATTCAAAAGGGACAAGTGGTGGGCAGCGTCTCCCTGATCTACAACGGTATCAACTACGGTTCCCTGGACATGGTGGCCACCGATGATGTGGCCCGCTCGGACTTCCAGTACACCATGAAGGTCATCTCGGACACCTGGGCCCTGTGGTGGGTGAAACTGCTGGTCATCCTGGCCGTGGTGCTCATCCTGGCTCTGGTGGTGTACCTGATCTTCATCCGGCCCATGCGCCGGGGCGGTCGGCGTCGGTATGGCTACACCGGTCCCCGCCGTGGGGGCGGCTATAAGGGCCGCCGGAGATAATTCCAGCTATTCATGATTTTTTCATAATTTCGTTTCAATTTAGACAACACTTCCCCAGCCTGGTCTGGTATTATCATGGTGTCAGGAAGAAAGACACCAGACATTTTCAAAATCCTCCCTCTCTCTTTTCTCTTTTCAAGCAAACCCCCTCCGGTCGCCCAGCCGGAGGGGGCTTGACTTTCCCCCGGAAGTCTATAAGACTTCCGGGGGAGGTTCTTTGCATGACAGCCGGGGCTCGATTTCTTGCGAAAAAGTCACCCCGTCTGTCATGAGAAGTGTCATTTCCCCGGCACATGTCCGTGGAAATGACGAGATTTCAATTTATTCCGTCATCTTTGGATGACGGAACTCTGCGAGGCTTTTCTCTGAGGCCACACATTCACAATTCCTTCATAAAAGATTCGTATTTTATCCATCACTCCTCCATGAGGGTCTGCTATGATGTACGTGTCAGGAAGAAGTGAACCTGCTTTCATTGAACATCCTCCCTTTCTCTCTTTTCTCTTTCAAACAAAACGCAAAACCGCCGGGGTCCCGGCGGTTTTGTGCTTCTGCCAATAAAATGTTTTTCCCTACGATTACGAAAAAAGCCCTCGGCAGAGTTTTTCCGCCTATCGGCGGGAAAATAAA
>NHCFR00700__coassemble_941_pt1 | contig 52994 bp, 38 predicted proteins | sample NHCFR00700__metabat2_low_PE_012 | metagenome-assembled genome bin NHCFR00700 | reverse complement strand
TGAGCAAATTGATCCAACAGGTAAAAGATTGAGTCAGGCAAAGAATTTGTTCGAATTGGTTAGGCTTGACCACGTTGCGACTCTCGGGGAAAAAGACCGACGACATTATGCTAGAAACAGAGCATACGAATTGGCTGTGGAAGCCCTAAACGATTGGAAAAAAATAAAGTACAATACCCCAAATAACACACCCGAACAAATGGAACCATTAAAAGGACAGATTATTCGGAATGCACAGGGACAGGGATTTTTTTCAGTTTGGATGACGGTGTTTGCAGACGAACCAGATGTGCTTTGTGCGCTAATTGAAGGCTTTCCAGGAACAAATCGTTCCTTTTATGATGAAAAGTACCACCCCAAGTTAATTTGATTTACATATTGAATATTAATGGTTGAAAACGTGAAAGCCACCCCCCGAACTGTCCGGAGGGTGGCTGTTTAATTACAAAACAAATTTTAGAACTCAGCGTTGCCAACGGTACGGGGATGCAGCTCCACGTCCCGGATGTTGCTGATGCCGGTGAGGTACATCACCATGCGCTCGAAGCCCAGGCCGAAACCGGCGTGGCGGCAGGAGCCGTAGCGGCGCAGGTCCAAATACCACCAGTAGTCCTTGGGGTCCAGGCCCAGCTGGTGCATGCGCTCCTCCAGCACCTCGATGCGCTCCTCACGCTGGGAGCCGCCGATGATCTCGCCGATGCCGGGCACCAGGCAGTCGGCAGCGGCCACGGTCTTGCCGTCGTCGTTGAGGCGCATGTAGAAGGCCTTGATGTCCTTGGGGTAGTCGGTGACGAACACGGGCTTCTTGAACACCTGCTCGGTGAGGTACCGCTCGTGCTCGGTCTGCAAGTCGCAGCCCCACTCCACCTTGAAGTCGAACTTGTCGTTGTTCTTCTTCAAAATCTCGATGGCGTCGGTGTAGGTGACACGGCCAAACTCGGAGTTGGCTACCAGCTCCAGACGCTCCTTCAAGCCCTTGTCCACGAAGGAGTTGAAGAAGTTGATCTCGTCGGGGCACTTGGCCAGCACGGTGCGGATGATATAGCGAATCATGTCCTCGGCCAGGTCCATGTCGTCGCCCAAGTCGGCAAAGGCGATCTCCGGCTCGATCATCCAGAACTCGGCGGCGTGGCGCTGGGTGTTGGAGTTCTCGGCCCGGAAGGTGGGGCCGAAGGTGTACACGGAGCCGAAGGCCATGGCGAAGTTCTCGGCGTTGAGCTGGCCGGACACGGTGAGGTTGGCCTTCTTGCCAAAGAAGTCCTGGGACCAGTCCACGCTGCCGTCGGGCAGGCGGGGCGGGTTGTTCACGTCCAGAGTGGTCACCTGGAACATCTCACCGGCGCCCTCACAGTCGGAGGCGGTGATGATGGGGGTGTGGACGTACACAAAGCCACGGTCCTGGAAGAAGCAGTGGATGGCGTGGGCGGCCACAGAGCGCACACGGAAGGCCGCAGAAAACAGGTTGGTGCGGGGGCGCAGGTGCTGAATGGTGCGCAGGTACTCCACGGTGTGGCGCTTCTTTTGCAGGGGGTAATCGGGGGCGGACACGCCCTCCACCGCCACAGAGGCGGCCTTGATCTCCAGGGGCTGCTTGGCCTCGGGGGTGAGCACCACGGTGCCGGTGACAATGAGGGCAGCGCCCACGTTCTGGCCGGTGATCTCCTTATAGTTGTCCAGGACGTTGGCGTCCAGCACGATCTGGAGATTCTTGAAGCAGGAGCCGTCGTTGAGCTCCACAAATCCAAAGGTTTTCATGTCACGGATGGTGCGGGCCCAACCCATGACGGTGACCGTCTGGCCGGAGAGCTTTTCGCTGTCGGCAAAGACGGAGGCGATGGTGATGCGATCCATACTACTTCCCTCAATTCTCAAATGATCTATCCGAACACAACAAGTTGTGTCAAAGGCGTTGATGATACAACGCCAGGTTTTTCGGTTGTCCCGTCAGGGGCAAGAAAAACGGCAATTGATAACAGCCGCCGTGCGGCTATTATACCATTTTCTGAAGATTTTGCAAGGGCTGAGGGAAAAAAGAGGGGGGAGCTAGGGGTTCTTTTCCCGTGGGGCCCGCTGTTTCAGCAGAGCTCCCACCCCGTTTCCCATAAGGGCGCACACCAGGGAGATACCGCCGTGGAAGAGGGCGGAGCCGTTGAACAGCAGAAACACCGCCGCCACAGACAGCAGGGCGCAGGCCACCGGGTACAGGGGAGAGAAGCCGTGGCGATGCCCCAGGGACACCCCCGAGCAGAAGGTGCCGATGGGCAGCAGCAGGAAGGGAAAATACACCCCGGAGAGGACAGGCACGTCCTGGGGGTCCAACAGGCGCAGCAGAGCAGGCAGCCCCAGACACAGCCCCAGGGCGAACACCAGATAGGGCAGAGTCTCCCGCCAGTGGAGAAGAGACGGGCCAGGGGCCAGCCCCAACTTGGCTCGGATGGCGGCCACCTCCACATACCAGCCCACCCAGCGGCCCAGCCACACCAGCACATAGATGGATGCCAGGAGGATGAGGCAGAAGGCAGCCCCCGCCCCGCCAAAGTTCAGACCGCCCCACAGGGCCACGGTGGCGGCCATGAGGGCGAAGTGGGCCAGGGTGCGAAGAACCAAGGTGCGGCCATGATCGGCAAAGGGAAGGGTGGACACCCCGATCTCCGCCCCCAGGACGCCAAACAGAAGATAGGATAGAAGAATCCCACAGCCCTCAAACGGAGGCGGGAAGGAGCAGGTGGGGTAAGAAAACACGGCGGAAACCTCAGGGCCCAAGAAAGCCCGTGTCCCCAACACATACATCAACAGAAAATGAACGGCGATTCCAGCTAGAATGCCCAGCGTGATGCGGCGCTGTGCCTGTTTTGTGTCGTCAAAGAGCATAGCTTACCCTCCTCTCATAAATCCAATGCCTGCTTGATCTTCTTTACATACCGCCGGGAGACATACACGATGGTCCCGCCCGCCAGGGTCATTTTGATGGTGCCGGTGAGGGACAAATCCAAAGCGGTGACGTGGTTTAAGTTCACCACCTCTGAGTGGGACACCCGTACCAGCCGGGTCCCGGCCAGGGCCTCCTCCAGTTCATACAGCCGCTCCCGCACCGTGTAAATCCCCGTGGTGGTCTGGCAGGACACCCCTTTACCGTCGGCGTAAAAGCGGAGAATGTCCGAGAGGGGAAGGAGCCGGGCCTCACCGTCCCGGAAGACGGTGAAGGTGGAGGGGGCGGCCAGCTCTTCCAACTGGCGTACCAGCTGTTCCACCTGGGGGGAGCGGGCGGGGGCGTGGATGACCACCTGGGTCTGGGTCAGCTGGGGGTCGATGTGCACTTCCACTTTCATGGCGTTCCCTCCCTTCTCTTGGTACTTTGAGTATACGGAAAATCCGGGGTGTTGTCTACCAATTGGGAATAGGCGGCCCGTTTTCCGGGACAGGTGGAAAAAACAAACGGGCCGCAAGAAGCACTTGCGGCCCACTGGGGTCAATCTTCAAATACGTTGGCCACACGCTGGAGCTGGTTCACCACTTCCAGGTGCTGGGGACAGGCTCCCTCGCACTGGCGACAGGAAATGCAGGCCGAGGCGGGGGCGCCCTGGGCGCACAGCTCCCGGTACTCCTTCTTGTGGGGAAGCCCAGGTTGGCCCAGCGTCCGGTTATACAGAGCAAACAGGGCGGGAATGGGAATGCGCTGGGGGCAGCCGTCGGTGCAGTAGGAACAGGCCGTGCAGGGGATGGTGCCGTCTGCCTGAATCTGCTGGGCGGCCTGCTCCAGCACCGCCACCTCCTGGGGAGTGACGGGGCGGAAATCCGCCATATACCCGGTGTTGTCCGCCACTTGCTCCAGGGAGGACATGCCGGAGAGCACCATAAACACATGCTCCAGAGAGGCGGCAAAGCGGATGGCAAAGGAGGAGGGGGAGGCGTTGGGGTCCAGGGCGGCGAACATTTCCCGCACAGCGGGGGAGGGATTGGCCAGCTTGCCACCCTTCACCGGCTCCATCACCACCACCGGCTTGTGGTGGGCCACCGCAACCTCGTAGCAGCGGCGGGACTGGACCTTGGGGTTCTCCCAGTCCAGATAGTTAATTTGCAATTGCACAAAGTCCACCTCAGGGTGCTGAGTGAGCACCTCCTCCAGCAGCTCGGGGGTGCCGTGGAAGGAGAAGCCCGCCTGACGGATGTACCCCTCCGCCTTCTTCTGCTGGACAAAGGCGAAGCTGTCCAGCCGCTGGGCGATCTCGTAGTTCTCGTCGTCGATGCAGTGGAGCAGATAGTAGTCGAAAAACTCCACGCCGCAGCGCTTGAGCTGGAGCTGGAACATGTCGGCCTGCTCCTGGGGTGTGGCCTCTTTCAGCTTGGCCAGGGGCAGCTTGGTGGCCAGGGTGAAGGAGTCCCGGGGGTGCCGCTGCACCAGGCAGCGGTTCACCGTCTCCTCACTGGTGCCTCCGTGGTAGAAGTAGGCGGTGTCAAAGTAGGTAAAGCCCCGCTCCAAGAAGAGGTCCACCATCTGGCACACCTGGGGGAAGTCGATGGAAGTGTTGTCCTCGGCATCCAGAAGGGGAAAGCGCATACAGCCAAAACCAAGTTTTTTCATGGGTAGTGCCTCCCTCTTACAGAAGGATGACCCCGGCGTCCCGGCAGGCCTCCAGGGTTTGCTGGTCCCACACGGAGGCCTGAACCTCGCCGATGTGGGCCTTGCCCAGCAGGTACATGGACACCCGGCTCTGGCCGATGCCGCCGCCGATGGTCAGGGGCAGCTCGCCCTCCAGGAGCATCTTGTGGAAGGGCAGCTCCCGGCGGTCGTCGCACCCGGCCAGGGTGAGCTGGCGGTCCAGGGACTCGGGGCTGACCCGGATGCCCATGGAGGAGATCTCAAAAGCGCAGCCCAGCACCGAGTTCCACACCAGCAGGTCGCCGTTTAGATTCCAGTCGTCGTAGTCGGGGGCACGGCCGTCGTGGGGCTTGCCGGATTTCAGAGGGGCGCCGATGCCCATGAGGAAGGTGGTGGGGTGGTCCTTCACCCAGGCGCTCTCCCGCTCCTTGGGGGACAGCTCCGGCCACAGGTCCTCCAGCTCCTGGGCGGTGACAAAGGACACCTCCCGCTGGATGGTGGGCAGGGGGGTGAGCTGGGGATAGACCGCCCGGAGGGTGGACTGGGTGTCTGCCAGGGCCGCCACAATGGTGGTGACGGTGTTCTTTAAGTAGGTCTCGTTGCGGTCCCGGGGGGCCAGCACCTTCTCCCAGTCCCACTGGTCCACATACACGGAGTGGATGTTGTCCAGGTCCTCGTCCCGGCGGATGGCGTTCATGTCGGTGTACAGCCCCTCGCCCACGGAGAACTGATAGCGGTGGAGGGCCAGACGCTTCCACTTGGCCAGAGAGTGCACCACCTGGGCGTCCCGGCCTGCGTCGGGGATGTCAAAGGACACCGCCCGCTCCACGCCGTTGAGGTCGTCGTTGAGGCCGGTGGAGGCCTCCACAAACAGGGGGGCGGAGACCCGGCGCAGATGGAGGGCGCCGCCTAGATTGTCCTCAAACAGACGCTTTAAAAGACCGATGGCCTTTTGGGTATCGTATAGGTTTAAACAGGGGGAATACCCTGCGGGAATGACAGTGTTCAGCATGGCGCAGCTCCTCCAGACTTTAAGATAGAAAAGATTATACTTCATCACGCTAAAAAATGCAATTTCCGATTTGTATTTTTTTTGATGTGATGTTATAATATTAAGGTATTTTGAAATCCCCGTTCTGGGGGAAATGCACAGCGAAAGGAGAACCTATCCTATGGTTCCAAATTTTAAGGAAAAATTGGAAGAATATGCCCATCTTTTGGTAGAAGTGGGCTTGAATATCCAGCCCGGCCAGATGGTCAACCTGGCTGCTCCGGTGGAGTGTGCGCCCTTGGCCCGTCTGTGTGCCCAGGTGGCCCTGGACCGTGGGGCCAAGGACGTGATCATGGACTGGCGGGACGACTTCATCGTCCGGGAGCGGTACCTGAAGGCGGACAGCCAGGTGTTTGAGGAGTTCCCCCACTACCTCAAGGAGAAGTATGAGTGGATGGTGCAGGAGGGTTGCACCGCTCTGTCCATCATCGGCTCGGACCCTGAGATGCTCCGGGGCGTGGACTCCACCCGCATCCAGACCTGGCAGCGGGTGCAGGGAGAGAACACCCGGGTGTGGCACGATTCCCTCAGCGCCAACCGGTTCCAGTGGTCCATCGGGGCTCACCCCACCAAGGCTTGGGCCGAGAAGGTGTTCCCCGACAAGAAGGGCGAGGAGGCCATTGACGCTCTGTGGGAGGCCATCTTCTCGGTGTGCCGCATCACGGGGGATGGCAAGGCTGTGGAGCGCTGGCGGGAGCATGTGGATGCCACGGCCCGGAGAGCCAAGCTGCTCAATGAGTACAACTTTAAGACCTTGCACTACACCAACTCCCTGGGCACCGACCTGACCATCACCCTCCCCGACAACCACGTGTGGATGGGCGGCAGCGAGGACACTCCCAAGGGTGTGGAGTTTGTGGCCAACATGCCCACCGAGGAGATTTTCACTGCCCCCCGCTGGGACGGTGTCAATGGCCGGGTGTATGCCGCCATGCCTCTGGCCCTCAACGGCAACCTGGTGAAGAATTTCTATATGGACTTTGAAAACGGCAAGATCGTGAATGTCCACGCCGAAGAGGGCGAGGAGTACCTGCGCCACTCTGTGGGCATGGACGAGGGTTCCGCTTATCTGGGTGAGGTGGCCCTGGTGCCCTATGACTCCCCCATCCGCAACAGCGGCATCCTGTTCTACAACACCCTGTTTGACGAGAACGCCTCCTGCCACCTGGCCTTTGGCTCCGCCTATCCCAACTGCGTCAAGGGCGGCGAGGACCTGGACGAGGCAGGTCAGAAGGCCGTGGGCCTCAACCAGTCCATGAACCACGTGGACTTCATGGTGGGCACCCGTGACCTGTCCATTGTGGGCACCACCCAGGACGGGAAGGAGATTCCCGTATTTGTTGACGGCAACTTTGCATTTTAAACAATATTGAGAATATAAGGAGGAACTGTACCATGGATTACAAGGCACAATATCAGCGCTGGATGGAGAGTCCGGCCCTGTCCCAGGAGGAGAAGGCGGAGCTGACCGCCATTGCCGGGGACGAGAAGGAAATGGAATCCCGCTTTTTCTCCCAGCTCAGCTTTGGTACCGCCGGTCTCCGGGGCACCATGGGTGTGGGCCTGTACCGGATGAATGTACATGTGGTGCGCCACGCCACCCAGGCCTTTGCCCAGGTGATTTTGGAGGAGGGTCCCGAGGCTGCCGCCAAGGGTGTGGCCGTGTGCTACGACTGCCGCAACAACTCCGAGCTCTTCGCCCGTGAGGCCGCCTGTGTCATGGCTGCCAATGGCATCCCCGTGCGCCTGTTCGACTCCCTGCGCCCCACCCCCGAGCTGTCCTTCGCCATCCGGGAGTACGGCTGCATCGCCGGTATCAACATCACCGCCAGCCACAACCCCAAGGAGTACAACGGCTACAAGGTGTACTGGTCTGACGGCGCTCAGCTGCCTCCCGGCCCCGCCGACAAGGTGGCCGCCAAGATGCAGGAGCTGGACGTGTTCGACTGCGTGAAGACCATGGACTACAAGAAGGCTCTGGACGAGGGCCGCATCACCCTGATGGGCACCGAGACCGACGAGAAGTTCCTGGCCAACGTCATGGAGCAGGTCAACGACCAGCGAGCAGTGGACGCTGTGGCCGACACCTTCAAGATGGTGTACACCCCCTTCCACGGCACCGGCTACAAGCTCATCCCCGAGGCTCTGCGCCGTCTGGGCATGCAGCACGTGATCTGCGTGCCCCAGCAGATGATCATCGACGGAGACTTCCCCACCGTGGCCTCCCCCAACCCCGAGAACCCTGAGGGCTTCTCCCTGGCCGTGGACATCGCCAAGCGGGAGGGCGCCGACTTCATTCTGGGCTCTGACCCCGATGCCGACCGCGTGGGCATCATGGTGCGTACCAAGGACGACGACTTCGTGGTCATCAGCGGCAACCAGACCGGCGTGCTGCTGCTGGACTACCTCATCGGCGCCAAGACCCGCACCGGCAAGATGCCCGCCAACCCCGTGGCCCTCAAGAGCCTGGTGACCACCGAGATGGCCCGCAAGGTGGCCGAGGACAACGGCCTGAAGTGCTTTGACACCTTCACCGGCTTCAAGTTCCTGGCCGAGAAGAAGGACCAGCTGGAGAGCAGCGGCGAGGGCAACGTCATCATGTCCTACGAGGAGTCCTTCGGCTACATGCTGGGCAGCTTCGTCCGGGACAAGGACGCCGTCACCGCCTCCGTGGCCCTCACCGAGATGGCCGCCTGGTATGCCGGACAGGGCATGACCCTGTACGATGCCCTCCAGGGCCTGTATGAGAATTACGGCCACTTCGGCGAGCGCACCATGAACCTGGTGATGCCCGGCCTGGACGGCCTGAAGAAGATGGCCCAGCTTATGGCCGACCTGCGTGCCAATCCCCCCAAGGAAGTGGGCGGCACCGCTGTGGCCCAGTGGAAGGACTACAAGGACGGCAGCGTGGTGGACGCCGCCACCGGCGACCGCACCACCATGGAGCTGTCCGGCTCCAACGTGCTGCGCTACGAGCTGGTGGATGGCACCTCCGTCATCGTCCGTCCCTCCGGCACCGAGCCCAAGGTGAAGGTGTACATCCTGGCCCGTGGCGAGAGCCAGGCCGACTGCGCCGCCAAGGTGGAGCGGTACGCCGCCTGGGCCGAGGGGCTGAAAGGCTAAGTTGGCCTCAAAACAACAGCCATCCATGCTCCGCCACCCGCCTTCCAGAGAGGGCGGGTGGCGGAATGGTTTATGGCTTAGAAGAAACCGGAGGTGACAGATGTGAAACGTAAGGAAGAACGGGAGGAACAGGAAGAGCAGGAGACAAACCACATTGCTTCAGGCATGTCACTGGGAATAAGTGTTGGAGTGGCTGTGGGTATTGTTTTTGACCATCTCAGTATGGGCATTGCTCTTGGAGTGCTATTTGGTATGGTGATAGGTAGATGGATGGATAAAAACCAGAAAAAATAAATGGAAATGGTCTGTTGCAAAAACGCAATTTTGCAACAGACCATTGCTTCATATTTGCACTGGTGCAGCCCTGGTAGCCTGACAAGCCTGCACCAGTGCAGGGGAAAGGAGACGGGGCAGGAGAACACAAAAGCGTTCTCCTGCCCCGATTGGCGTATTGAGAAGGTGCAACGCAGATACCGGCGTTGCCTTAGTTCAGATGCCAGATGTCGTGGTTGTACTGGGCGATGGTGCGGTCGCTGGAGAAGAAGCCGCTCTTGGCGGTGTTGATGAGCATCTTCTTGGACCACTCGGTGCGGTCCTCGTAGTCGCTGAGCAGGCGGTTGCGCACAGCAGTGTACTCCTCCACGTCCAGCAGGGCCATGAACCAGTCCTTGGTCTTCATGTCGTTCCACAGAGCCCGCAGGCAGGTCTCGTCGCCCAGAGCCACCAGGGTGGGGGAGACGATGAAGTCCACCACTTCCTTGACCCAGGGGCGGTTGTAGAACTCCTGGGGGTGATAGCTGTGCTGGGCGTACATCTGGATGACACGGTCACTGGAGGCGCCGAAGGTGTAGATGTTGTCCCGACCCACCAGCTGGGCGATCTCCACGTTGGCACCGTCCATGGTGCCCAGGGTGACGGCGCCGTTGGCCATGAACTTCATGTTGCCGGTGCCGGAGGCCTCCTTGGAGGCCAGGGAGATCTGCTCGGAGATGTCGCAGGCGGGGATGAGCTTCTCGGCCCAGCTGACGTTGTAGTTCTCCACCATCACCACACGCAGCCAGGGGCGCACCTGGGGATCGGACTCAATGAGCTGGCGCAGGCAGAGGATGAGGTGGATGATGTGCTTGGCCATGACATAGGCGGGGGCGGCCTTGGCGCCGAAAATCACAGTGATGGGACGGGTGGGCAGGATGCCGTTTTTGATGTCCAGGTACTTCTTGATGACGTACAGGGCGTTCATCTGCTGGCGCTTGTACTCGTGGAGACGCTTGACCTGAATGTCAAAGATGGACTGGGGGTCCACCTCCACGTTCTGGCGCTGCTTGAGGACCTTGGCCAGCTGCTGCTTGTTGTAGTCCTTGATGTCCAGCATGGCGCTGAGCACCTTGGGGTCCCGGACGAAGGTGGCGAAGTTCTCCAGCTGGCTGGCGTCCCGACGCCACTCGTTGCCAATGCAGTCGTCAATGAGGGAGGCCAGACGGGGGTTGCACACCTCCAGCCAGCGGCGGAAGGTGACGCCGTTGGTCTTGTTGTTGAACTTGTAGCTGTACACGTCGGCGAAGGGCTTGAGCTCCGAGGTCTTGAGAATCTCGGTGTGCAGGGCGGCCACGCCGTTGGTGGAGTAGGTGTAGTGGATGTCCATGTGGGCCATGTGCACCACGTCTTTGTCGTCGATGATGGCCATGCGGGGGTCGGGGAACACGGACTTGGCCCGGCGATCCATCTCCCGGATGATGGGCACCAGCTGGGGCGCCACCCGCTCAATGTAGCTCATGGGCCACTTCTCCAGGGCCTCGGCCAGAATGGTGTGGTTGGTGTAGGCACAGGCGTGGGACACCTGGTGGAGGGCGTCGTTCATGGACAGGCCGCGCTCCAGCAGCAGGCGGGTCAGCTCGGGCAGCACCATAGAGGGGTGGGTGTCGTTGATCTGGATGGCCACGTGCTCGCACAGGTTCCAGGGGGAGATGCCCTTCTCGTCCAGCTCCTTCAAAATCAGCTGAGCGCCAGCGGACACCATGAAGTACTGCTGATACACACGCAGCAGCCGTCCGGCCTCGTCGCTGTCGTCGGGGTAGAGGAAGGAGGTGAGGTGGTGGGCAATGTCGCCCTTGTCAAAGTCGATGCCGTCCTCGGGAGCGGCAGCGGGCTTCTCCACGTCAAACAAATGCAGACGGTTGGCAGTCTCGGTGTTGGCGCCGGGCACGGCGATGTCCCACATCACGGCGTTGAGGGTCTGGTTGCCGAACTGGACGGGGAAGGTGACGTCGGTGGGGATGAGCCAGCCCTGCTCCTCAATCCAGGGATCGGGCTGCTCTTCCTGCTTGTTGTTGCGCAGGTACTGGTGGAACAGGCCGTAGTGGTAGTTCAGACCCACACCGTCGCCGGGCAGGCCCAGAGCGGCCAGGGAGTCCAAAAAGCAAGCGGCCAGACGGCCCAGACCGCCGTTGCCCAGGGAGGGCTCGGGCTCCTGCTCCTCGATCTCGGCCAAAGTAAAGCCGTTTTTCTCCAGCAGGGCGGACACCTGGTCAAAGATACCCAGGGCCAGCAGGTTGTTGCTCAGCAGCTTGCCGATGAGGAACTCAGCCGAGAAGTAGTACAGCTTGCGGCCGGTGTCCGGGGCGGGGCGCTGGGCGGACAGCTCTTGGGTGAGCTGGAGAAGAGCGTGGTAGAGCTGACCCTTGGTGCACTTGGCCAGGGGCTTGCGGTAACGCTCCTTGATGATCGCATTGAGTCTTGCTTGAAATTCCATGGTGAGATTCGCTCCTTTTTGAAAGGTATGGTGCTTTTCAACCTAGCGGTTTTCTGATATGATGGTCATTGATATGACCGGAGGGGGAAGTTTTATGGGAGAGAAAAAAGTGTCCATGCGCCAGATTGCCAAGATCTGCGGCTGTTCACTGGCCACGGTGTCCTATGCCCTCAACCACACAGGGCAGGGGAAGATCAGCAGTGCCACCCGGCTACGTATCATTGATACGGCCAAACAGCTCAATTATCCCACCACCCGCACCACCCGGGGAAAGAAGAACCGGGCGGCGATTTTGGTCACCCGCCTCCACGGGGAATCGGTGGGGCGGCGGCTGCACCTCACCGACCTGGCCATGCAGCTGGAGGCCCAGCTGTTGGAACTGGGCATTCCCTCGGTGATCTTGCGCCTGGGGGACCTGGTGGAGGACTGGCGGAAGATTCTGGCAGTGTCGCCCAGCGTCATCTTTGTGCTGGACGGCGGGTGCCGGGCGGTGGCCCATGTGAACCCTCCCTGTGTCACGCCCATGATCTTCGTGGACTGTGACAACGACGACCCTCTCTATTATAAGATTTTGCCGGACTATCCGTCCCTCATGGGGGAGGCCAAGACCCGGTTGGGCCGGGAAGACCTGTTCCTGGTGGCCGAGCCGGTGCGCAGCGGTCAGCTCATGACCCTGCTCTCCCAGGGCTTCGCCCCTCAGGACGTGTTCTTCCACGACGGCACCCAGTCCCTGTCTGCCTTCCTGGAGGCCCACCAGGGCCGGAAAGGCGTGGTGGTGGGGGACCTGCTGGGGGTGGAGGTGTGCGGCCAGTTCCCGCCAGAGGACTTGGCCGTCATCTGCTCCCTGGATGACCCGGGACTGTTTCCGCCCCAGACCACCCTGCTGCCTGCCCCCAATGCGGACAAAGCCAAGGCCGCTGCCGCAGTGGCCTCAGATTTGCTGACACTGGATTATGACCCAACCCAGGGCAACCGCATTCTCGTGAAAGGAAATTTTCCGACGAACGGGTAAATTTTACTACAAAAACAAAAACACGTCAAAGAAAACTGTGAAAAAATACTACACAAGAATAAAAAGTTCAAATTATAGAAAGTGAACAAACATAGGTGAACAAAAAATGTTCACTGAACAAAAGAACGGCGAATCCGTTGCAGCCCAACGAGTTCAAAGTTTGTTCACAATTTGTTCACCCGGAAATTCGACTGAACAAAACAAAAATCGACCCGTGTTTATTTGCCAAAAAAAGTACATTTCTTCACCGAAACAACGAGCTAACCGAGTAGAGAAGCGAGAAAACCGGAAAATGTGGAGAAAAAAGACTTGACAAACGGAAGAAATACGATATAATTAATGAGTCTGTCCAAGAGGACGGGCAACATCCTTGCCTCCGGCAAATCCGGGGGCCATATGTCCGTAAGGAGGTGCAAAAGTTATGGCAAAAGTGACTGGTAACTACGAGGTGCTCTACATCATCAACCCCAACCTGGGCGAGGAGGAGACTGCCGCTCTGGTGGCTAAGTTCAAGACCCTGGCTGAGAGCCGCGGTACTGTGACTGAGGTGGATGAGTGGGGCAAGCGCAAGCTGGCTTACCTGATCGACGATCTGGCTGAGGGCTACTACGTCCTGATGAGCTTCACCGCCGATCCCGCATTCCCCGCTGAGCTGGACCGTCTGATGCGCATCAACACCGGCATCATGCGCTCCATCATCGTCAGCAAGGAAGCCTGAGGAGGAGGTTGCACATGCTCAACCGAATCATTCTCATGGGCCGTCTGACCCGTGACCCTGAGCTGAGACACACCCAGAGCGGCACCGCAGTGGCGTCCTTCTCTCTGGCTGTGGATCGTGATTTCAAGAGTCGTGACAGTGGCGAAAAGACCACCGACTTCATTGATGTCGTGGCTTGGCGCAACACTGCTGAATTCGTATCCAAGTACTTCGCCAAGGGCCGTATGGCCGTGGTGGAGGGCCGCCTTCAGATTCGTGATTGGACGGATCGGGACGGCGGCAAGCGCCGCTCTGCTGAGGTGGTTGCCGACAATGTGTATTTCGGCGACTCCAAGCGGGACGGCGAGAGCGGCGGCAGCTTCAGCCGTCCCGCCGCCCCCGCTCCCGTGGATTACGGGATTCCTGCCGGCGCCGACCAGTTCGCTGAGCTGGCCGATGACGACGGCGATCTGCCCTTCTAAATAGGGCCCATCATAAGTAAGGAGGTCTGCCATTATGGCTATGGATAATGTGAAGCCCCGCGGCAACCGCAAGCGCCGCAAGGTCTGCGCCTTCTGCGTGGACAAGGTGGAGCACATCGACTACAAGGACGCTGCCAAGCTCAAGCGTTTCCTGTCCGAGCGCTCCAAGATCCTGCCCCGCCGCACCACCGGCACCTGCGCCATGCATCAGCGTCAGCTGACCGAGGCCATCAAGCGTGCCCGTCACGTGGCTCTGCTGCCCTACGTCACCGACTAATTGCAGCACGGGAAACCAGCGATATCAAAAGCGGAAGCAACCGAAGTTGCTTCCGCTTTTTTATGCTCTGCGGTGCGGTTGCCGTGCCCTTCTCCCAATGGCTCCCCTGTGTAAGGGGAGCTGGCAGCCCGCAGGGCTGACTGAGGGGTTGACCGTCTAAATGGCCTTGTTCCGGCTTGCCAGCCTGGTGGGGACGCTTCCCGCTGGGGGTTCCTTTTGCTCGGTCAAAAGGAACCAAAACCCGCTTAGGGCGTTCCCCCCTAAGGACCTCCCTGGGGTACGAGGCTGTCCCTGCGTCAATCCCACCGTCGGCCCTGGCCCCGGTGGGGTCACATAGATGGCCCGGCAACTCTATAGCAAGCCCACCCTTCTCTGTAAGACGGTGCCTCTGTTCCCAGGGCCTCACCCCGGTGTGCGACGTTCCCGCCGCCGGAAGCCTGGCTTTCGATAGCTGGGAACAGCGACTTACTAGAGTAAGGCCCTGGAGGTAGAAGGATGCACCAGCAGAGAAGTAGGTGCAACCCGTAGACGGACAAGACATCTATGTGACCCCACCAGGACCAGGGCCGAAACAAGGAGGATGCAGGTGCATTCCGTACCGCGGGGTGGATTCCACAAGGCGGGGGAAGGCCCCGCCTTTGGCGGTCTTTGGTGACTTTCTGGCGGCAGAAAGTCACCCCAGCGGAGCGTCCCCGGCTGGGGCGCTGGTTTCCGCCAGGGAAATTGGAGAAGGAGGACCCCTCAGTTTGCCGGGCGGCAGACAGCCCCCGGACTCAGGGATACCATTGGACAAAGGAAAGCCCCGGAGGAAGCAGTTGCTTCCTCCGGGGCTTTGTCATGCTTTGAGTTTCAGAGACCTGAGAGAGCCTTAGCTGCGACGCTTGCGCACCACGGCGGTGGCGCCCAGAGCGCACACAGCGGCGAACATGACGGCCACGTACAGCATCAGCTGAGCGTTGTCGCCAGTCTGGGCGGGCTTCTCAGCGGGCTTCTCGGTGGCCTGAGGCTGATCGGTGGTCTCAGGCTTGTCGGAGACCTGAGGCTCGTCAGTGGCCTCGGGCTTGTCAGAGGGCTGAGTCTCGTCCTCGGCGGTGAGGCCGTTGATGGCGGCATTCAGAGCAGCCACGGCGTCGTCCACGGTCTTCTGATCGTCCTCGGACAGGGTCTCGTCGGCCATGACAGCCTGAGCCTCAGCCAGAGCGGAACGGAAGGTGGCCACGGACTCGGCGGTGTAGCCCTCCAGGTTGATGCCCTTGGCCTGGCCGATGAGGTCTTCCAGGATGGACTTGTCAGCCTTGAAGCGCTGGGCCAGGATGGCATTGAGCAGGGCCTGAGCCACAGGCTGGATGTCCTCGTCCATGGCGTCGCCGTCAGCGGCAACTTCCTTGGCCTTGGCCAGGGCGTCCACCAGCTCCTGCCAGTGGTCAGCCACATACTTGTCGGCGTTGTCCATCATCTCGTCGGCCTTGGCAATGAGCTTGTTTAGCTCATCCTTGCTGCCCTGAACCAGACCCAGACCCCAGATGCCTTCCAGCAGCTGGTCCCAAGCGGCGTTGACCTCGTCCTGGGTGGCGTTGTCGTTGTCCAGAACGGTCTTGGCGTTCTCGAGAGCCTTCTCGAAGGCGGCCTTGGCGGAGTCGGTGACACCCTCCGTGGACAGGGTCACGGCATAGTCATAGGTCTTCTGCAGCAGGGTCTTGTCGGCCTTGGCCACAGCCTGGAAGGTCACGGTGACGGTGGCGCCACCGGCGGGCATGGTGAAGGCGTTGTTGGTGACAGCGATGGTGTTACCCTCGGCGTCGGTGACCACGATGGAGCCCACCTCATAGCCCTGGTCGGGAGTGGCGGTGATGGTCACCTGAGTGCCGGCAGCGGCGCTGGTGGGATCCACCTTCACGGTGCCGTTCTCAGTGGGAGTGATGGTCACGTCGTACTTGCGGCCGGAATCCTCCTGATCCCAGTTGAAGTCAGGATCGTTGTAGATGCCCAGACCGGTGACGTTCAGGCCGCCAGCCACCAGGTCAACCTTGGTCAGGTTGGTCAGGCCGTTCTCGTCGGGCAGGTTGAAGGAGTACAGGTTGTTGGCAGCGTCGGTGACGTAGAACTTGCCAGTGTTGGAGCTGTAGCTCATCTCACTGCTGTTCTCCACGGTGTTCAGCTGCAGGTCGGTGTTCTCCAGGATGGTGTAGGTCTGCATGTTCAGAGCCACTTCCATCAGACGGGACTCCTCGTAGCACTTACCCAGCACATAGGTCTTGCCGTTGGCACAGGCCACGGTGTGCACACGGGTGTAGTCACTGTCGAAGCCGATGCTGGTGTAGGGATTGAGGTCGGTGGTCTGGAGGCTGGGCACGTAGTACTGATACAGGTAGTAGCCGCCGCCCAGATAGATGACGTTGTGCTCGTCATCGTAGGCCAGGGTGTAGACCTGCGTGTTGGTCTGGAGCTGGCCCATGTAGACATTGGTGTTACCCTGGATGTCGTAACGGTACAGCAGGGGGAAGGAGCCGTCGTCGTACACAGCGTAGTAGAGGTAACGGCCGGAGTCGTCCACGTCCACACCCACCAGCTTGCCGTCCACGGGCATGGCGGAGTTGACCACCACGTACTCGTTGGGCAGCTCGGGATCGAAGGCCACCAGGCCGACGCCCTGGGAGATGGTGTAGGCCACGTCGCCGCTGAGCTCGGAGAGCACGGAGAGCTGGCAGGAGGCGGACAGGCCGCTGACGATGTCAGTGACGGTGATGGTGCTCTCGCCGGCAGCCACAGCGGTGATGGTGCCGTCCTCGACCACAGTGGCCACGGACTCATCGCTGCTGGACCAGACCAGCTGAGCCTTGTCGCTGCTCACAGCGGGCTGAACCAGAGCGTCCATGGTCATGGTGGTGCCAACCAGCATCCGGGTCACGGTGCGGTCCAGCATCAGGTTGATCACGTCCATCTCGGGCAGTTCGCTGTCCTCGGGGATGGGGCAGAGCATACCCAGCACGGCGCTGTAGCCCTGCATGGACTCACCACGCAGGTTCAGAGCGGTGCTGCCCAGCTTCATGGCGGTGAAGGAGTCGCCCTCCTTCTCGATCATGTAGAGGTTGGAGCCGCTGCACCAGCTGGCGGTGATGTTGGCAGCGTGGAAGTACAGACGGTCGCTGCCGAAGTCATAGGACAGCTGGGAGTTGTAGGCACCGTTCTGATCGGTGTAGGCCACAGCGCCCTCCACCTCAGTCAGCTGGGTGCAAGCGCCGGTGGCGGTGTCGATCTGATAGAGTACGGCGTTGGCGCTGGTGGAGGTGCTGCCTGCAGTGTACAGCTTGCCGTCCTTGTCAGCGGCCAGGGTGAAGGCACCGGCGGTATCCAGGGTGCACACAGTGGTCAGGGCACCGGTGGTCAGGTCGATCTTCACCAGCTCGGGGTAGGTCTGCTCCTGCTGATAGGTCTCGGAGTTCCAAGCCTTGTAGCTGAGGGTCAGGCCGTACATGGTTCCGGTGGTGTAGTCGAAGGCCAGATCCACCACACGCTTCTCAGTGTTGCCCAGCACGGTGTAGGCATCCACGGAATCCGCATCGATGCGCATGAAATTGTTCAGGTCGTCCACCACATAGTAGTAACCGTCGAAGTACTCGCCGGCACGGACGGTGTAGGCACCATTGGTGGCCTGACCCACGGTGGAGTTGGCGGGATCGTAGTCGTTGACGGTGATCCAGAAGTTGGCGTACATGGAGCCGTTGTCGTCCCGGGCCATGAAGGCGGCCATGGAGCCGGCAGCAGGCAGGACGGTGAAGGTGATGGAGTCGGAGTACTCAGTGCCGTCACGGTCGGTGAGGGAGACGGTGATGGTGGCGGTACCCACATCCACCAGGGTCACCTTGCCGAAGGCGTCCACGGTGGCCACATCGGTGTTGTCGCTGGACCAAGTGCGCTTCTGCACGGTGGGACGGGCGGGCTCGGTGGAGGTCTGCAGCTGCACCTGAGCACCAGCCAGGCCGGTGTAGGTCTCGCCGGTGGTCAGCCACAGGTCTTCCACGGGGATGTAGTTGGTCTCGGGTTCGTTTTCGGTGATGGTGAACATGGCAGTCTGCTCCACGCCGGAACGGCTGCTCACGTCGCCCAGGTCCATGACGTTGGCCTCAATGGAGCCCCAATCGGTGTCCTCCAGAGTGACCAGGAACAGGGGATTGATGCCGGAGCCCATGGAGGGGTTCCAGTAGATGTTGCCGGTGTTGTAGTCGTAGGTCATGCCAGCGTAGAACCAGTACTCCTGGGAGCTGGAGTAGACCTTGGTGGCCTCCATGGTGTCGGGGTCCACGATGAACAGGTTGCCGTTCATGCTGCCGCACAGGATGGTGGTCTCCTCACCCTCGCAGATGACGGCCATGGCGGTCATCACGTTGTCGCCGGAGGCAGAGCCTTCGGGGAACTTGAACTCGCCGATGGGATCCACAGCGCCGGTCTCGATGTCGATGACCACGAGGCCGCCGTTGGTCAGATCCACGCCGTACATACGGCCGGTGTTGTAGTCGAAGCCGATGTTGCCCACTTCGATGTTCTCGGTGTGGCCGATGCGCTCGGGCTCGCCGAAGGTGGTCTTGGTGGGATCCTCATTGCCGGTGACCAGGGTGCGATAGAGGACGGTGGCGTTGTAGATCACCTGGTCCTCCACCCACTGTTCCTGCTGCACGGTGTACACATAGCCGTTGTAGTAGGTGCCGCCGGCCCAGATGGCGGAGCCAACGGTGCCGTCCAGAGTGGTGGTCTTGGGGGCGTTGAGCTGAGTGACCTGAGTGGGGGTCTGGTCGGAGTAGGTGACCCACTTCATCTGGTTGCCCTGGTTGACATCATCGGTGACGATGTAGCCATACAGGGCGTCCTGAGACTCCACTACGGTGACCTGGCAGGTGACCTCGTAGGGGGTCCACTCGGTCTGTCCAGCATACATAATCTGGGTAGCGCCGGTGATGGTGGCAGTGCCGGGGCCAATGGCCTTGACATAGCCGGTCTCAGAGACGGTGGCCACGTCGGTGTTGTCGCTGGTCCAGGTCACTTGCTGAGCAGCGGCGTTCCAGGGAGCCCAAGTCAGGTTCATGCGCTTGCCCTGGTTGACCACCAGGGTGGTCTTATAGGGCTCCAGCTGCACGCCGGTGGGGTTGACTTCGCCCACGGTGAACAGGTCGGTGCCCAGGTCGTTGGGGATGAACAGGGCGGAGGTGCCGCTGGGGGCACGGCTGCCCAGGCTCTCGGCGGTCTTCTTCACGGGGTCAATCTTGTAGGTCTCGCACACCTGGGTGTTGCCCACCTGGGCGTGAGCGTACCAGTAGATGACGTCCTCTTCGTAGTCATAGGTCATGGACTGGATGCTGCTCAGACGCTCGCCGTTGGTCTTGACCTTGAAGTCGGCCATGGTCATCAGCCAGGTAGCAGCACCGGTGGTCTTGTCCAGGGAGTAGAGGTTCAGGTCGGTGCCGATGGCGTACAGGTTGCCCTCCTCGTCAGCGGACAGGGTGAGGATCTCGTAGCCCTCAGCCAGGCCGGTGATGGTGGCCACCTTCTCAATGCTGGTGTAGCCCCAGGGAGTGAAGCACACCTCATAGAGGTTGTTGGAACCGCCATAGCTGCCGGAGGGAGTGATGGTGCCGTCATAGGTCCAACCCACGGCGTACAGAGCGTCCTCGCCGTTGCGCTGGAGGATGCCGCCGCCGTTGTTGCCATGGCTCAGGGCCATGTCATACAGGGTGATGAAGTTGGCGGAGCCCTCCTGGCCGCTCTGGGTGTACAGAACCTGGCTGCCCCAGTAGGTGGAGTAGGGAGAGAGCAGCACCAGAGCGCCGTCGTTGCGCTGGGCAATCACACGGCCGTTGATGTACTCGCCGGCGAAGTAGGCGGTGTTCTCATAGGTCTCGTTGCGGGGTGCCTCGGTCTGGCCCTTGTCAATGCTGAACCAGCCGCGGTCCAGAACGGTGGAGTCGGTGTAGGGCTCGAAGCCGTACAGACGGCCCAGCTCCAGATCCTTCAGGCTGGGAGTCAGAGCGGAGTCATCCAGCTCCAGGGCCACCTTGATCTCGGTCTCGTTGCAGGCGTAGTCGCCCAGCACGATGGTGAAGTCAGCGCCGTAGCCAGCCACGTTGAAGGTCTGCTCAAAGCTCTTGCCGGCCACATACTCGCTGCCATCGTCGGGCTTGGGAGCGAACTTGCTGATGACGGAGCCCTCGGGGGAGACGAAGAGGATGGCGGCCAGGTTGGCGTTATCCTGCAGCTTCAGGGTCAGGTTGATCTGACCGTTCTCCACCTTCAGGGAGTCCTGGAGATTGTCGGCGTTGAGCAGCTGAGGCTTCTGGTTGTCCAGAGAGGCCTGGAAGGAGAAGGAATCATCCACCACATCGTCGCCGTCGTCCACATAGGCCTCTACGGTGTAGGTGATGGTGGTGCCGTCAGGCAGCTGATTGCCCTCCTTGTCATAGCCGTTCCACACATACTCCTCGTTGGTGGTGGCGTTGTAGATGTAGAAGGGGAAGATCTGGCCGTAACTGCTGTTGTAGTAGCTCTTAGTGGCGTATTCGTGGACGTAGTTGAAGTACTCTTCTCCGGTCTCGGTGTTGTTGACACGGAACACCAGCTTGCGGGCGTTACGCAGCATACCGAAATCCAGCTCCATCAGGGGGTTGGCATAGGAGAAGGCGTTGTACTCATCGCCGGAGGCACCGCCCCGCAGATAGGGGTTGGTGCCCAGCTGGGCGTTCATGGTGAACACGCCAGTGCCATACAGGCTGGCCTCGTTGTAGTCGGGGTTATCGAAGACGGGAGGCTTGGACCAGTCGCCGTAGTAGCCCAGGAAGGGCATGGTCAGGTTCTGGTTGTCAGCGCCCTCCAGGTACAGGTAACCCTCCACATACATGCCGTTTTCAAAGCGGCTGTTGATGTACTCCTTGTCGGCCTCGGTGAGGGTGATGGTGGCAGTGAGGGTGACGGTCTCACCAGCAGCCACGGTGACGCTGTCCTGGCTGACCTTCACCTTGGACTCCAGCAGATAGGGGGTGCCGGCGATGAAGCCATCGGTGGCAGTCTCGGTCTGCACGTCGGAGTTGAAGGTGTAGGTCTTGGACTCGTCGGAGAAGTTGGTCACGGAGAACTCAAAGGAGTAGGTTCCCTCGGTGCTGTCGCCCAGCTCGGCCTTGGCACGGCCCATGGAGTTGGAGGTGCTGGACAGGTAGGCATCCACGGTGGTGGCCTTCACCAGGTTCACCAGACCGGCGCCCTGGAGACGGGGGGAATACTTCAGGCCGTTGGAGCCGGGCACGTCGATGGGATCGGCGGTGCTCATGAGGATGTTGGTGGCCATGGTCCACATGTCCTGATTGCTGTAGCCCTTGCTGCGCAGGTACTGCATCAGCACGGTCATAGCGCCGGTGACCTGGGGAGTGGCCATGGAGGTACCGCTCATGTTGCCGTAGCCGGTGGGGGTGTCACGGGTGGAGTAGACGTTGCCGCCCACGCCGGTGATCTCAGGCTTCAGGGACAGGTCGGGAGCGGGACCCCAGCTGGAGAAGTCGCTCATGGTCTTGGCGATCTGGAAGGAATCGCTCTTGCCGGTGACGGTGAGGGTCTTGGTCTCAGCGTTGGCCAGCAGGTCCCAGGCCTCCTGGGACATGAGCACGCAGGGGATGTTCCCGGCGGCATCGTTGATGGCCATGTTCAGCAGACCGGCGGTGTTGTTGACCACGATACAGGCAGCAGCACCGGCGTTCTGAGCGTTGGCGTGCTTGTCAGGGAAGGCCACGCCGCCGCCACGCCACACCACGGCAACCTTGCCGTTGACGTCCACGCCGTCGAAGTCCTCGGCGGCACCGTAGCCGTCGATCATGACATACTCATAGGAGTTGCCGGCCAGGTTCTCCAGACGGGTGAACACGCCGGAGTCGTTGTAGCCGATCTTGGTATCACCCACGGTGACGTACTGCTGGGTGATGCGGTCGTTGTTCACAGAGGCAACAGACAGCACGTGAGAGTAGGTGCTGGGGTTGCCCACCAGGCCGGTGTCGGGGTTTCCGGTCAGGGACAGGTTGTTGCCGTGGTTGTTGTTCAGAGCGTTGTTGGTGTCGTTACCGGCGGCGATGATGACTTCCACACCGGCCTGCTCCAGCAGGTCCAGCAACTCGGTCATGGGAGCATCGTTATCCACGAAGCCGGCGGCGGAGCCCAGGGACAGGTTGGCGGTGTCCACGTTCAGGTAGACACAGTCCTCCAGGGCGGCCATAACGGTATCCCAGTTGGCGCCCTTGGGGTTGAACACCTGCATGACGATGAGCTGAGCGTCGGGAGCCACACCGATGACCTCAGAAGAGGAAATCTTGTTGGCGGCGGCGATGCCAGCCACGTGGGTGCCGTGGCCACTACCGGCGATGTTGTGGGACACGTCAATGTTCTTGTTGTAGTAGTTGAAGGCGAAGGGGATCTTGTTGCTGAAGTAGGTGGAAGCGGGGAGCACGTTGGAGTCGGAAGCATTCAGGTTGCTCCAAGCGTTCTGCACATCCTCCACAGTCAGGGAGGTATCGGTGAGCTTGTCCTCGCTCATGGCTTGGAAGTTGGGGTGATCGGCCACGATACCAGTGTCCACAATGGCGATGCGCATGCCCTTACCAGTCCAGCCGCTCTCGTTGGCCACGTTGGAGCCAATCATGTTGGTGGCGTTGTTGGTGTAGGGCTGCATCACATTGTCCTCTTCGGGAATGCTGAACACAGGAGCCACATACACCCGATCCACGCCGGGCATCTTCTGGATGGCAGCCTTGTTCTCATAGGTGGTGGTGACGGACAGGCCGGTCATGGTCACAGTGTAGGTGTAGCCCACCTCCACGGCGTCACTGCCCAGCTCGTCCTCCAGGGCCTGGGTGAACAGCTCCACGGCGTCCTTCTGGTCGGCAACATAGTTGCTGACGCTGGCGGTGTCGGCGGCGATGTCGTCACCGCTGAAGCCGGCTTCCAGAAGGGACTCCTTGTCCAGCGAGACGATGAAGGTCACCTCGTCCTCGGGAGCGGGGGCAGAGGCGTCGTTGTTCTGAGCAGCGGGAGTGCCGCTCTCCTCCAGACCGATGGTGGCCTGGCCGTCGTCCTCTTTCACTTCGGCCTGGACGGTAGATCCAGACTCTTCACTGGGCAGGTCTGCGTCATAGCCTGCGTGGGGGTTGCCCTCTGTCAGGGAGAGAGCCCCGCTGCCAGCGGCGAAGCCAGGTGTCAGCAAGCCGAGCACCATGACCACCGAGAGCAGCAGACTGACGAGCCTGCGTGATGCTTTCTCGTGATGTCTCATGTTATCCTCCTTAGTTTTCGTTTGCCGCTTCCGTCCACAGGGCGGAAGCGAACGGGCGGGGACGGTCCATCCGGGGACAGGCCGGACCTCGCAAATATGAAAACCCCTCATCTTTTCTCTGCGTGGAAACCCACTGCCACCCCTCCTTAACTGGTTTCCAGACGCTTGGTCGAAGAAGACAGGTTATCATCCAACTGGTGTTCTCTCAATTCTCTCTATTTATAAAGGGAAAGACAAAGGGACAGTCCGCCGTGGATATCTGCCCCTTTGCACACTGTGTTGTATTGTACCCGGCCAACCTGGTTACTTGGTCACGCCGGTCCCGGTGCCGCTGGCCCCGTCCAACACCCATTGACAGTCGCTCAGAGACTTGTCCACCTCAGCCCACAAAAGCCAGGTGGCCATGTCCGAAGTTCCCATACCCGAAGACTGGGCATCCACATGCACGGACACCATGTTGCTGACTTGGGTGGCGCTGTCCAGGCTGAGTTGGGTAGAGCCGCTGTTGACGGTGTACTTCACCAGCACCAGGGCCTTGCTGTCAAAAAAGTTGTTGTCATATGCGGCCAGCTTGTCGCTGCCGTACAGACCGAAGCGGTTGAGCTGGTCCACACTGGACACGCAGGTCACGGAGTTGCCCGCGCCCTGCTGATAAGTGATGCGCAGCTTGTCGCTGCCTTCCAGAGTCACGGACTGGCTGCCCACGGCTCCGGTGCCGCCGCCGGCAAAGCCGCTTTTGCTGGGTTTTTCAGAAATGGCTGCGGACGGACTGGTCAATGGCATACTGCTCTCCTCCTGAGGGGATGAGGTACATCCCACGGTTATGGTACACATGGCCGCTGCCAACAGCAGCGCAGCCAGTTTCTTGTTCTTCACGTGATTCCTTCCTCCTTATGCCCACGGTAGCGGGCGGGTGAATTCGCTTCGCTAATTCACTAAACAACACCCGGCGCAAAAACCGCCCCCACCTAGATGAGGGGACGCATCCTCAATCAACCAGGTATGTTCTGGAATTCTGGCTTATCCTCCTGCATTATAGGGCATGTTCCTTGATTTGTCAATCCAACACACAAATCTACCTTTTTCTCCTTCTTCTCTGTGGCATTCCTGTGATTTTTTCGTAAAATTAAAGAAAAATATTGCAAAAATGTAAAGAATATAGGTTGATTCCTTTTTTATCCATTAAAAATTGTTGAAATTTTTCAGTTTTCTGCCATAAAGTGGGATGGAATCCCTGTGCAGGGAGCTACGTTGACAGGGCGGGGGAAAGCACCTAAAATGGAGGGGATACCACCCCCGGAGAGGGGGAAAGGAGCGAAGCGCATGTATCGAATTCTAATTGTGGAGGATGATCGGGGCATTGCCGGGGCGGTGCAGATCCAGTTGGAGGCCTGGGGACTGGAGGCCAAATGCGTCTCCGACTTCCGCAACGTGCTGGGGGAGTTTGCTCAGTACCAGCCCCACCTGGTGCTCATGGACATTGGACTGCCCTTTTTCAACGGCTTCCACTGGTGCAGCCAGATCCGTACCGTCTCCCAGGTGCCCATTGTCTTTCTCTCCTCCGCCTCGGACAACATGAACCTGGTGATGGCCATGAACATGGGGGCGGACGACTTCATTGCCAAGCCCTTTGACCAGGGGGTGCTCATTGCCAAGGTGCAGGCCATGCTCCGCCGGGCCTATGACTATGCCGGAGCCGTGCCGGTGCTGGAGCACCGGGGAGCCATGCTCAACACGGGAGATGGCACCCTCACCTATCAGGGGGAGAACATCGACCTGACGAAAAATGAGTACCGCATTCTCCTGGCCCTGATGCGCAACAAGGGCAGCGTGGTCAGCCGGGAGCGGCTAATGGAGCTTCTCTGGGAAGGGGACAGCTTTGTGGACGAAAACACCCTGACGGTGAACGTCAACCGCCTGCGCAAGAAGTTGGACGGGGCGGGGCTGAAGGCCTTCATCACCACCAAGTTCGGGGTGGGCTATCTCATCTCTTAAATAAGGAGGGCGTCATGAGATACCTGAAAACCTATCTGAGGGACCGCCTCCCGGCGGTGGGGATTTTCCTCCTCTTCTCCCTCATCTTTCTCACCGTGTTTGCCCTGTACCGACTTCCCATAGCCGCAGTGCTCTACCCGGTGGGGCTGTGCGGGGTGCTGGGGTGCGTGTTTTTAGGGCTGGACATCCGGCGAGCCCAGGAGCGGCACCGCCGCCTGGAGCAGCTCTCCCAGCTGTCTGGGGCGGTGATGGGGGAGTTCCCTCTGCCCATCAACCAGGACCACCGGGACTACCAGCACATCATCCAGCTGCTGCGGGCCGAGCAGGCCCAGCGGGAAGGGGAGATGCAGCGCCGCTATGAGGACATGGTGGACTACTACACCGTGTGGGCCCACCAGATCAAGACCCCAATTGCCTCTATGCGCCTGACCCTCCAGAGCCAGGACTCCCCCACCGCCCGGCAGCAGCTGGAGGAGCTGCAACGCATTGAGCAGTATGTGGAGATGGTGCTGGCCTTCCTCCGCCTGGACTCGGAGTCCACCGACTACCTGTTCCGGGAGTACCAGTTGGACGGCATTCTCCGGGGAGCGGTGCGCAAGTTTTCCACCCAGTTCATCCGCCGCCACATTGCCCTGCACTATGAGCCCACGGGGCTGCGGGTGCTCACGGATGAGAAGTGGCTGAGTTTTGTGGTGGAGCAGGTGCTGTCCAACGCCCTAAAATACACCCCAGACGGGGGCGAGGTGTGGCTGGAGCTGGAGAAGCCCGCCACCCTGTGCATCCGGGACAACGGCATGGGCATCGCCGCCGAGGACCTGCCCCGCATCTTCCAAAAGGGGTACACCGGGTACAATGGCCGGGCGGACAAGAAGGCCAGCGGCCTGGGGCTGTACCTGTGCCGCCGCATTTGCCAGAACCTGGGCCATACCATCTCCGCCCAGTCGGTGGCGGGGGAGGGCACCTCCATCCGCATCAATCTGGAGCGGGAACAGCGGTGGCTGGAGTGACTTGTGACAAAAGTGTAAGAAGTGGAGGGCAAAGTGTAAGGAGATGCCATGGAGAGGCGGGGTTCTCCCGGCTATAATAAGGGTGTAAACAGCAAAGGAGGAACCGCTCTATGAGTATTTTGGAAGTACAGAGCTTACAGAAGGTCTACACCACCCGCTTTGGCGGCACCCAGGTGCAGGCGCTGAAAAATGTTACCTTCCACGTGGAGGAAGGGGAGTATGTGGCCATCATGGGAGAGTCCGGCTCCGGCAAGACCACCCTTTTGAATATCCTGGCGGCGCTGGATAAGCCCACCGGGGGCCTGGTGAAGCTGGACGGCCAGGAGCTGGGCAAAATCCGGGAGTCTGAGGTGGCGGCCTTCCGCCGGGACCACCTGGGCTTTGTGTTCCAGGACTTCAACCTGCTGGACACCTTCTCCCTGGAGGACAACATCTATCTGCCCCTGGTGCTCTCGGGCAAGCAGCCCAGCGAGATGAAGCAGCGTCTGGTGCCTCTGGCGGCCCAGCTGGGCATTGCCCACCTGCTGAAAAAGTACCCCTATGAGGTGTCCGGCGGCCAGAAGCAGCGGGCAGCCGTGGCCCGGGCTCTCATCACCAACCCCCGCCTCATCCTGGCCGACGAGCCCACCGGTGCTCTGGACTCCAAGGCCACCGACGAGCTGCTGCGGCTGTTTGGCGACATCAACGCCCAGGGCCAGACCATCCTCATGGTCACCCACTCGGTGAAGGCGGCCAGCCACGCCGGACGGGTGCTCTTCATCAAGGACGGCGAGCTGTTCCACCAGATCTACCGGGGCGAGAGCACGGAAAACCAGTTCTACCAGAAGATTTCCGACGCCCTCACCCTGTTGACCACAGGTGGTGAGCGGGCATGAGACTGGGATTTTATCGCCGACTGGCGTGGACGGGTATCCGTCAAAACAAGAAGATGTACCTGCCCTACATCCTGGCCTGTATCGGCGTGGTGATGGTGTGCTACATCGTCTCCTTCCTGGGCCTGTCTCCGGTGCTGAAAGAGATGCCCGGAGGAGGCAGCGCCCAGAGCTTTTTGAACACAGGCTTTGGGGTCATGTGTGTGTTCTCCACCATCTTCCTCTTCTACACCAACTCCTTTCTCATCCGCAGAAGAAAGAAGGAGTTTGGCCTGTACAACATCCTAGGTATGGGCAAACGGCACCTGGCCCTGGTGCTGCTGTGGGAGACCGTGATCATCGCGGCCATCACCCTGGTGGTGGGCCTGTTCTGCGGCGTGCTCTTCTCCAAGGTGGCCGAGTTGGCCCTCACCCGCATTCTGGACGGTGGAGTCACCTACACCATGACGGTGGAGCTGAACTCCGTGGTCAGCACCGTGGTGCTATTCCTGGTGATTTTCGGCCTCATGTTCCTCAACACCCTGCGTCAAATCCACCTCACCAGCCCCATCGCCCTGCTGCGCAGTGAAAACGCCGGGGAGAAGCCTCCCCGTGCCAACTGGGTCTTCGCCCTGCTGGGGCTGGTGGTGCTGGCCGGGGCCTACTACTGGGCCATCACCGTGAAAGACCCCATTACCGCCATGATTGGCTTCTTCATCGCGGTGGCCATGGTGGTGGTGGGCACCTATCTGCTGTTTGTGGCGGGCTCTGTGACCCTGTGCCGCCTGCTGCAAAAGAATAAGCGGTACTATTACAAGACCAACCACTTCGTGTCGGTGTCCTCCATGGTCTACCGCATGAAGCGCAATGGCGCGGGCCTGGCCTCCATCTGCATTCTGTGCACCATGGTGCTGGTGATGATCTCCTCCACCTCCTGCCTGTACATCGGCATTGAGGACAGTCTGCGCACTCGCTATCCCCGGCACATCAACCTGGACGCCGTGGTGGACTGTGTGAACACCTTGGACGGCTCCCACCAGGAGCAGGTGCGGGTGCTGGCTGAAGAGACGGCGGAGCAGTATGGCGCCACCCCCAGCAACATCCTGGACTACCGGGTGTGCGGCTTTGTGGGGGTGCGTCAGGAGGACCGGATGGTCATGGACGACGTGTTCCTCAGCTCCTACAACATGGAGACCATGGCCAATACCTGGCAGGTGTTTGTGGCGCCCCTGGAGGACTACAACAGCCTGATGGGGAAGCGGGAGACCCTGATGCCCGGTCAGGCGCTGATGTACACCACCAAGGGAAGCGACTACCCCTATGCCTCGGTGGAACTGGGGGAAGGGGTTACCCTGTCGGTGGCCAAACAGGTGGACAGCTTCGCGGACAACGGGGTGGACGCCATGCAGATCATCCCCTCCATGTATCTCTTTGTCCCCAACTTCCAGGAGACGGTGGAGGGGGTTCAGGCCCAGCTGGGTGAGCAGAGTGCCTCCAGCCTCCACTGGTACTACGGCTTTGATCTCAACTGTGACGATGATACCCAGATCCAGATCGGCCAGCAGCTGTCCACCGCTCTGCGGGACATGGAGAGCGCCGATGAGACGGACGGCTATTTCCACGTCCTGATGGAGGGGGCGGCTCAGGAGCGGGGGAGCACTTACGGCCTGTACGGCGGTATGTTCTTCCTGGGCATCCTGTTGGGGGTGGTGTTCATCCTGGCGGCGGTGCTCATCATCTACTACAAGCAGATCTGCGAGGGGTATGAGGATCAGTCCCGGTTTGACATCATGCAGAAGGTGGGCATGACCAAGGGGGAGATCCGCCGCAGCATCAATTCCCAGGTGCTCACTGTGTTTTTTGCCCCGCTGCTTTTGGCTGGGGTACACCTGGCCTTCGCCTTCCCCCTCATCCGCAAGCTGCTGCTGCTGTTTGGCTTGACCAACGTGGGGCTGTTTGCCGGGGTGACGGTGGTGTGCTTTGTGGCCTTCGACCTCTTCTATGTCCTGATTTATCGTCTGACCTCTCGTTCCTACTTCCGCATTGTCAGCGGCATGAGAGAGGAATAACGCCAAAAAGGGCCGAGTGCATCAGCACTCGGCCCTTGCGGTTTGATGTATTAGAAATACTTGCGCACACCCTCGCTGGCGGTGGACTCGTCCTCACTGATGGAGACAGTGTACTTGATGCCGCTCTTCTGGGAGAACGCTTCCAACCAATCCAGGAACGCCTCGACATCGGCCTTGTTCTCGGTGGAGACCAGCTTGTTCAAGCTGTCGATGAACACGTGGGTGATGTCGTAGTTGCTGGCGTACAGGCCGTACAGGAATCCCTTCAAGGTGTCATAGTTGGGGATATCGTAGTCGGAGGTTTCAACCAGTCGGATCTTGTAGTTAATATCAAAAGTCAGCTTGGAATCGTGGGCGATGGCAACCACGTTGCCGTGCTCGGTTTCCACTGCTGTGTTGATCAGATCGATCATCTGCTTGGTCTTACCGGTACCCTTGGGGCCCATAATTACTTTGACCATAACAATCACTCCTTATTGGTTTCAAGGGGGAGTCCCCTTTTCTTGTACATCATGTTACCATCTTCCGCGGGAAATTTCAATAACCTTCGTGCAAGATTTCTAAAAAATTTAACAAGTCAAAGTCAAAGGCCCAGGGCGTGGTGGGCGGCAATCTGGCCTTCGCCCACGGCTTTGGCCAGCTGGAGGGGCTGGCCGGTGCAGTCTCCGGCGGCGTAAATCCCAGGCAGGTTGGTAGCCATAAAGGAATTGACCTTTACATAGTTGCCATCCAATTCCAGCCCCGGAGCCAGCTGAGTGGGGGCAATGGAGGCCCGCAGCAGGAACACGCCCTGGCAGGGAATTTCCTCCCCCTTGGCGGTGCGCACTCCGGTGACCTGGTCCTCGCCCAGGATGTGCAGACCGGGCAGGCGCACCGAGGTGACCTCGCAGCCGATGGAGCGCAGGTACTCCGTCTCCTCGGCCAGGTCGGGGGCGTCGCCTGCCACCACCACCTGCTTGCCCCGGTAGAACATGCCGTCGCAGGTGGCGCAGTAGCTCACGCCCCGGCCCAGCAGCTTCTCCTCGCCGGGGAGGGGGGTGGCCCGGGCCACGCCGGGGGCCAGCACCACCGCGGTGGCCTGTTCCACCTGGTCGCCGATGGAGGCCATGACGGAGTCGCCCAGGGGCATGAGGGTGAGCACCCGGCCCTGGCGGAATTCCGCGCCCATCTCACGGGCCTGAGCCAGCATATCCTCCACCAGCTGCAAACCAGTGATGTGAGCGATGCCGGGGTAGTTGTCAATCTGGTGGGCCTTGCACAGAGGGCTGGCGGTGGGGTCGTTGGACACCACCAGCACGGATTTGTTGCGGGCCCGGGCATAAATGGCGGCGGAGAGTCCGGCGGGTCCGGCTCCCACCACCAGAAGATCGTATGGCATAGGATGGTCCTCCTTTTGTTTTTTCTCAGTATACCAACTTTTTCAGCTCCCGGCAAGATGGCCGGAATGGCGGGATTCCCTTGAAAAGACAGCGGAAATTCGCTATACTTGAAATCGATATCAAGAGAGAATCCCAGGGGGATCAACATGAAACGAATTTTACTTTTGACCACGGGTGGCACCATCGCCTCCCGTATGACGGAAGAGGGGCTGGCCCCCGGCATGGACGGGGATATGCTGGCCCACTACATGGGGGGACTGGCGGGCAGCTATGACCTGACGGTGAAGGACATTCTCCACCTGGACTCCTCCAACATCCAGCCCGAGGAGTGGAAGCTCATCGCCTCCCATGTCTACAAGGCCCGGGAGGAGTACGACGGGGTGGTCATCTCCCACGGCACCGACACCATGGCCTACACCGCCTCGGTGCTGTCCTACATGGTGCGCAACATCCCCATTCCCGTGGTGCTCACCGGGGCCCAGCTCCCCATTGAGCACCCCCTCACCGACGGCCTGGACAATCTGCGCACCGCCCTGGCCATGGCCGCCTCGGGGAAGCCGGGGGTGTTTGTGGCCTTTGACCGGAAGGTGATTTTGGGCTGTCGATCGGTGAAGACCCACACCACCGACTTTGCCGCCTTTGAGAGCGTGAACTGGCCCCTGGTGGGCCGGGTCAGCGGCTCGGGGCTCACCATTGACGAGAGCGCCATCCCCCCGGTGAAGGGGCCCTGCCGCCTGCGGGACCAGCTGTGCCGGGAGGTGTTCCTCATCAAGCTCACCCCGGGACTCAACCCGGAGATCTTCGACATGCTGCTGGATATGCACTACCGTGGGGTGGTCATCGAGGCCTTCGGCACCGGAGGACTCCACTTCATCCGCCGCAACCTCATTGAGAAGCTGCAAAAGGCGGCCCAGGCGGGCATGTCTGTGGTGGTGTGCAGCCAGTGCCTCTATGAGAGCAGCAATTTTGCCCTCTATCAGGCGGGGCAGAAGGCCCTGGCGGAAGGGGTTATCCAGGGCTATGATATGACCACCGAGGCGGCCGTGACCAAGCTGATGTGGGCCCTGGGCCAGACCGATGACCCGGACCAGGTGCGGGAATACTTTGCCCACAGCTTGGCCGGGGAGCGAAAGGAAGGGTAAAACGTGAACCACAGAGAGCGGATGTTGGCGGGCTTGCCCTATCTGGCCAACCAGGACGGGCTGCTGGAGTCCCGCATGGCGGCCCAGGAGCTGCTGTACACCTACAACAACCTGCCGCCCCAGCGGTGGGAGGAGCAGCGGGGCCTGCTGGAGCAGCTGCTGGGTGGTATCGGGGAGAACTCCACCATCTTGCCGCCCCTGCGCTGTGACTACGGCAAGCACATCGTGGTGGGCCGGGACGTGTTCACCAACTACAATCTCACCATTTTGGACGTGTGTCAGGTGACCATTGGGGACCGCACCCTCATCGGCCCCAACGTGTCCATCTACGCCGCCGGGCACCCCATCGCCCCGGAGGACCGGGCCACGGGCTGGGAGTTCGGCGCAGAGGTCCACATCGGCAAAGACGTGTGGATTGGGGGCAGCTGTGTCATCCTGGCCGGGGTCACCATTGGAGATGGGGCCGTGGTGGGAGCTGGCAGCGTGGTCACCCGGGACGTGCCCCCCAATTCCATCGCCGTGGGCAACCCCGCCCGAGTGCTGCGGGAGATCACCCAGGCGGACCGAGACAACTGGAAAAAAGAGATGGAGAGATAAAAAATATCCCGAGAGCTTTTGCTCTCGGGATATTTTTTACTGGATTTTGTCCTGATGCTGGGCAATGTGGTCCTTCAACGCCTGGAAGGACTCCGGGCTCAGGTCATGCTCAATTTTGCACGCGTCCTCGGCGGCAATGTCCGGGGGGACGCCCAGCCAGGTCAGCCACTGGCTGAGGAGCTTGTGCCGCTCATAGATGGTCTCCGCAATGTCCAGACCGGCGGGGGTGAGGACCAGGAAGCTGTTCTCATCCATGACCACATAGCCGTTGTCCCGCAAAAGGCTCATGGCGCGGCTGACACTGGGCTTGGAGAATCCCAGGTGTTGCGCCACATCAATGGAGCGTACCGGCCCTTTTTCGCTCAGAGCCAGGATGGCCTCCAGATAGTTCTCCGCAGAAGCATGGATTTCCATTTCATTTCACCGTCTTTCCCACGCCGCATATCCGGCGGTGATGGATGTTACACCATTTGGGTCATTGTAGCATAATTTGGTCGCCAAGGCAAGCGGAGGGTTACTTTAGCTTTTCCTGGTTGATAATTCCCTTGAGAGGGGTCATGAGCAGGATTTTCAAATCGAAGAAAATGCTCCAGTTCTCGATATAGTAGATGTCGTAGCGGATGCGGTCCACAATGGAGGTGTCTCCCCGCAGGCCGTTGATCTGGGCCCAGCCGGTGATGCCCGGGCGTACCTGATGCTTGACCATGTACAGGGGGATCTCGTCTTTGAACTGCTCCACAAAGTGGGGAATCTCCGGACGGGGACCCACCAGACTCATGTCGCCCTTGAGCACGTTGAACAGCTGGGGCAGCTCGTCGATGGACAGCTTGCGGATGAGGGCGCCGAACTTGGTCTTCCGGGGGTCCCGGTTGCGGCTCCACCCGGTGTCCTGCTGGGCGTTGACTCGCATGGACCGGAACTTGTACATGTCAAAGGGCTTGTTGTGCAGTCCCACCCGCTCTTGGCGGAAGATGATGGGGCCGGGGGAGGACAGGCGCACGCCGATGGCGGCAAAGAGCATGATGGGCGAGGTGAGCAGAATGAGTAAGAGGGAGCCCACAATGTCCATGGTGCGCTTGACAACGGCGTAGACCAGGTTGTCCAGGGGAATCCGGCGGATGTTCATCACGGGGATGCCGTTGATGTTGTCGAACTGGGGATTGGAGGGCATGTATTCCGCATAGAAGGGGATGATGGACAGCTTGATGCCCTCTTTCTCACAGATCTCAATGATGGTGGGGGTGAGGGAGAACTCCTGGGCGGACAGAGCGGCCACCACCTCATCGGGCTGGTAGTCGCTGAGCACCGAGGACAGGTCGTCCAGATGGCCCAGGTAGCCCAGGTCGGGGATGGTGTCCTGGGAGGCCAGATACCCCTCCACAAAGAAGCCCAGGTTGGGGTCATCGGCCAGAGCCTGGATATAGCGCTGGGCCATGGGGCCGTTGCCCAGCAGCAGCACGTGCTTTTGGTTGAAGCCCCGCTTGCGGAACTTGCGCAGACACAGCCGCAACACCAGCCGCTTGCCGCTGAGGGCGAAGAACACCAGTACGAAGTAGAGCACAAAGGTCAAACGGGAGAAGTAGAACTGTTTGATGAGGAAGAGGATGGTCTGGAGCACCACGAAGTTGATGGAGCAGGCCCAGAACAGCCGGCCCACCTCCCAGTGCAGCCGCTTGGTGCGCAAAGAGTCGTAGAGGTTCATGGCCCCCAGGGTGATGAGGAAGATGGGGAGCATGCACAGGGTGAGAATGAGGTAATAGCGCAGGGTGATGCCCCGGTCGTCAAAGGGGAAGAGGAAGAACCGGGCCCAATAGGCGATGGGCATGCACAGGAAAATGAGGAGGGCGTCTAAAATGACATTGATATAGTTGAGGGTGCGTTGATTTTCCTTGATCATTGTGTGTGAATTCCTCCCTAGTCAAGTAGCTGCTGATACTGTCCCATCACCTGGGGCAGCACCGTGGGCAACAGATAAGGGGTGACCGCCTGTCGGGCGGTGGTGCTCAGGGCCTGGCGCAGCTGAGGCTGTGCCAAGAGGTCCCGAATCTGTTGGGCGCAGGCCGCCGCATCCCCATAGGGGTACAGAAGCCCCGCCTGGTTGGGAGCCAGCAGGTCGTGGTGGCCCTTCACGTCGCTGGCCACAATGGGCCGGCCGTAGTACATGGCCTCCATGAGGTTGAAGGGCAACCCCTCAATGCGGCTGGCGGATACCACTGTGTCACAGGCGGCGTACCAAGTGGGCATATCCGACACCTGGCCGGGAAACCGCACCCGATGCGCCACCCCCAGCTGCTGGGCCAGCTGCTGGCAGGCCTCCAGCTCGCTGCCCTGGCCGGGGAGGAGCAGATACACCTGCTCCGGCAGTTGGACCAGAGCCTCCAGGAGCACCGGCTGGCTCTTGCGGTGGGAGAACTCCCCGGCAAAAAGGAGGACAAAGGCGTCCTCGGGCAGCTCCAGGTCGCTGCGCAGCTGTGCGCCCCGCTCAGGCGGGACAGCGGGGAGCTTTTGGGGGTCAATGCCCATACCGGGGATGTACGCCACCTTCTTGCCCAGCTTGTGGGCGGCGGCGTACTGGGTGTCCCACTGGTTCATGGTCAGCAGCAGATCGGTGACCGGGGCGGTGACGGCCTCGGCGGTGCTGAGCACCAGGCGCTTGAGGGCAGAGGTGTCCTGGTCGAAGAGATAGCCGTGGCAGATGGACACCACCTTGGGGCGGTGGCGCATCCCCATCACCGCCAGACGCACAAAAAACGAGGCCAAGGCGGTGTGGCAGCTGATGAGCTGGTACCGGTTTTCCCGGATGAGGCGGCGCAGCTGCCGGGTGGCGGTGACATTTTTGGGAGAGGCCATGCTCTTCTCCAGGGGGATGGGGTACAGCTTGCGGGCATGGGGCAGCTCCATCACCGCCCCGCCGCAGGCCACATCCACTTCCCAGCCCTGTTCCGTCAGGGCCTTTAGATAGGGGAGGTGGAAGTTTCGAATATGAGAAAACGTGGATGCCACAAAGAGAATGCGGCCCATGGGTGATACCTCCTTGTATCAAAAACCCCAGAAAATGGGGTGGTACGCGAAAATACGACGTGTATTATATCACGGGTTTGGGAGATTGAAAAGTCTCCGGGAAAAAATATGGAGATTCTTAAGAATTACGATAAAAAACATTCGTCGGTTGTACATTGGCGGGGAATGTGGTATGATGAAGAACACTACACCTGCGAGATACAAAGGGAGGTTCTGCTGTGTATCAGCAAAAGCAGAAGTTACAAAACAGTTTGCTTGTCCTGGTGGATGCCGTATGCCTGGTGGCTGCGTTCCTCTTCGGCAGCGTGGTGCGGCTGGAGTTTCGCCCTGACCCGGTGAACCCCACCATGAACGGGGTCATCGCCAACCTGTGGTTGGTGTTGGTGACCTACTTTTGTGTGTATGTATTTTTCAATGCCAACCAGGACTTTAGCCGCCGGGACGGCTATGAAGAGCTGGTATATGTGGTCAAAGTCAGTGCGTTTGTGGCGGGAGTCATTGCACTGGTTTTCTTTGCCGCTCACAAGCTGGAGTACCTGACCCGTACCGTATGGGCGGTGACGGTGCTCAGCAACCTGGTGCTGATGTACACCAGTCACATGCTGGTCAAGAAAGTGGCCAAAAAGCGCCGGGCCATGGCGGAAAAGGAACACATGTACCTGGTGACCACCCAGAGCCGGGTGACCTACATCCTCTCCCAGCTCAAGCACGAGGAGGTGCTGGAGCGGTACACCCTGCGCATCGCCATTGTGGACCAGGACATGCGGGGCATGACCATCGGGGGCTATCCCGTGGTGGCTACCTTGGAGGACATGATGGAGGACCCCCGCCGGGAGGTGGTGGATGTGGCCTACATCAACGTGCCCTATGACACCGGGAAGTCCCTCCAGGAGTACATTGACGGCTTTGAGGAGATGGGCATCCCCGTCCAGCTCAACATCAACATGCTGGAGGGTAAGGAGGGCTACAGCCGCTGCATCGACATGGTGGGCAACATGCCGGTGGTCAGCTTTGCCCCCCGGTTCTTTGACTACAACAAGCTGGTGATGAAGCGGGCCATTGATATCATTGGCGCCCTGGTGGGACTGCTCATCACCGCTGTGGTGAGCATCTTCGTGGTCCCCGCCATCAAGCTGGAGTCCAAAGGCCCCGCCCTGTTCCGCCAGAAGCGGGTGGGCAAGAATGGCCGCTACTTCTATATCTACAAGTTCCGCTCCATGTCGGCGGATGCCGAGGCCCGTAAGGCGGACCTGATGGAGCAAAACGAGATGAAGGGCCAGATGTTCAAGATGACCAACGACCCCCGGGTGACCAAGGTGGGCAAGTTCATCCGTGCCACCAGCATCGATGAGCTGCCCCAGTTCTGGAACATCCTCAAGGGGGAGATGAGCCTGGTGGGCACCCGGCCCCCCACGGTGGAGGAGTTCAAGCAGTACGAGCCCCGGCACAAGCGCCGCCTGAGCATGAAGCCCGGCCTCACCGGCCTGTGGCAGGTCAGCGGCCGCAGCGACATCGAGGACTTTGAGGAAGTGGTGCGCCTGGATGTGGCGTACATTGACAATTGGAATCTCCAGTTGGATGCGAAAATCCTGCTCAAGACCCTGGTGGTCATTTTCAAAAAGGTGGGAGCCCGATAAGCCCCCCACCCAAGCTGTTGTATCAAAAATAGGAGTGAATGAAAATGAAACAGTATGATTACATCCTGGTGGGCGCCGGTCTGTTCTCCGGCGTCATCAACTACCTGGCCCGTCAGCAGGGCAAGAAGTGCCTGGTGGTGGAGCGCCGGGACCACATGGGCGGCAATGTGTACTGTGAGGATGTGGAGGGCATCCACGTCCACAAGTACGGCGCCCACATCTTCCACACCAGCAACAAGAAGGTGTGGAAGTTTGTCAACGACCTGGTGGAGTTCAACCGCTACACCAACTCTCCCATCGCCAACTACAAGGGCGAGATCTACAACATGCCCTTTAACATGAACACTTTTAGCAAGATGTGGGGCGTGCGCACCCCCCAGGAGGCCAAGGCCAAGATCGACCAGCAGCGCTCCGTCATCCAGGGTGAGCCCCGCAACCTGGAGGAGCAGGCCATCAGCCTGGTGGGCACCGACATCTATCAGAAGCTGGTGAAGGGCTACACCGAGAAGCAGTGGGGCCGGGACTGCAAGGACCTGCCCAGTTTCATCATCAAGCGTCTGCCCGTGCGCTTCACCTACGACAACAACTACTTCAACGACGCCTACCAGGGCATCCCCATGGGGGGCTACAACGTGCTGGTGGACAAGCTCTTTGAGGGGGCCGACGTGGAGCTGGGGGTGGACTTCCTGGCAAACCGGGCCAAGTACGAGGCCCTGGGCGACACCATCATCTACACCGGCGCCATCGACGCCTACTATGACTACTGCTTCGGCAAGCTGGAGTACCGCACCGTCCGCTTTGAGACCGAGGTGCTGGACACCGACAACTATCAGGGCGTGGCCGTGGTCAACTACACCGACCGGGAGACCCCCTACACCCGGGTCATCGAGCACAAGCACTTCGAGTTCGGCACCCAGCCCAAGACCGTCATCTCCAAGGAGTACTCCACCGACTGGCAGGAGGGCATGGAGCCCTACTACCCCGTCAACGACCAGCGCAACCAGGCCCTCTATCAGCAGTATGCCCAGAAGGCCGCCCAGGAATCGAACGTCATCTTCGGCGGCCGCCTGGGCGAGTACAAGTACTACGATATGGACAAGGTCATCGAGTCCGCCATGAACCTGTGGGAGCGGATTCAGGGATGACGTGCACCATTGTCGTAGCGACTCATAAACCCTACCGTATGCCCTCCGACCCCTGCTACCTGCCCCTCCATGTGGGCAGGGCGGGGAAGGAGGATATCGGCTTTTCGGGGGACGATACGGGGGAGAATATCTCCCAGAAAAACCCATTTTACTGTGAACTAACAGGCCTTTACTGGCTTTGGCGCAACGTGGATTCCGACTATAAGGGGCTGGTGCATTACCGCCGCCACTTCGGTGGGAGCCGCAAGAGCCGTGACCCCTGGGAACGCATCCTCACCCAGGGGGAGCTGGAGGCCCTTTTGAAGGGGAATGACGTGCTCCTGCCCCGCAAGCGCCGCTATTATATTGAGAGCCTCTACTCCCACTACGCCCACACCCACTATGGGGAGCACCTGGATTTGACCCGGGAGATCATTGAGGCCCAGTGCCCCCAGTACCTGCCCGCCTTTGACCAGGTGATGCGTCGGACCTGGGGACACATGTTCAACATGTTTGTGATGAAGGGGGAGAAGTGCGACGCCTACTGCGCCTGGCTCTTCCCCATTTTGGAGCAGCTGGAGGGCCGGGTGGACTACCGGAGCCTGGACCCCTTCCAGGCCCGCCTCTTTGGTCGGGTCAGCGAGTTGCTGCTGGACGTGTGGCTGGAGACCAACGGGTACGCCTACCAGGAGCTGCCCCTGGTGTCCACCGAGCCGGTGAACTGGTGGAAGAAGGGGACCTCCTTTTTGAAGGCCAAGTTCTCCGGGAAGAAGTATGGCTCCAGTTTTTGAGACGTTGGAATAGGTGAAATTGGAATGGAAGAGGAAAAGATAACCGTCAGTGTGGTGGTACCTGTGTACCAGACCCCTCTGGAGCTGCTGCGTCGCTGCCTGGACAGCCTGGAGGCCCAGACCCTGGAGGGGGTGGAGGTGCTGCTGGCCTTTGACGAGCCGGCGGACGGATACCGGGACACCGTGGCCCCCTACGCCCAGCGCATGGCCCTGCGGGTGCTGGAACTGCCCCACGGGGGTGTGTCGGCGGCCCGGAATGCTGGCATCCGCCAGGCCCAAGGGGAGTGGATCTCCTTTGTGGATGCCGACGACTGGATTGACCCGGAGATGCTGGCCCGACAGGTCCAGGAGGGGGAGAGCAGGGGTGCGGATATCATCATGACCGAGCACGTCATGGAGTACGGCGCCAGCTCCCAGCCCCGCGGCTATCAGAGTCAGGCCATGCTCTTTGCGGGGGAGGACAAGCGCCGCTTTGAGTGCGATGTACTCAAGCCCCAGACGGGAGCAGGGTTTGTCACCGCCAAGCTGCTGCGCCGGGCGCTGCTCATGGAGGGGGAGATTTTCTTCCGGGAGGAGCTGTCGGCGGCAGAGGATGCGGAGTTTATGTTCCGGTGTGCCTGCGCCGCCCGTTGCATTGCCTACCTGCCCCTGCCCATGTACCACTACTGGTTCAATTCTGGCTCGGCGGTGCGCCGTTACCGCTCCGACTATGCCCAGCGCTACATCCGCTCCATGGAGGCCATCCGGGCGGACCTGGACCAGATGGGGGACCGGGAGTACTGCCGGGACGCCTACCACAGCTGTGTGCTCTACCACCTGCTGCTCATCGCCGTCAACGACTCCTTCCACCCGGACAACGGGCTGGGGGGACGGGCCCAGCGGAAGGCGTTCCGGGACCTGGTGCGCACCCCTCTGTTTGCCCAGTCGTTGGAGCATGTCCACCTGGGGGACTTCTCCACCACTCGGAAGGTGACGTTGCTGTGCGTGAAGCTCCGGTTCTACTACGGGGTGTATCTCATTGCCAAGGTCCGGCACTGGCAGTTTCGGAAATTTGCAGGACAGTAAGGAAGAAGCATGAAAAACGTATTGGTATTTGGTATGACGGAGAACCCCGGCGGGGTGGAGAGCGTCATCATGAACTATTACCGGGCCGTGGACCGCAGCCGGGTGCAGCTGGATTTCCTGTGCAACTCGGACACCGTGGCTTATGAGGAGGAGATTTTGGCCCTGGGCGGCGGAGTCTACAAGATTCCCGCCCGGCGGGACGGCCGGCGGGCCTTCCACCAGGCCCTGGACGCCTTTATGGCCCAGCACGCCCGGGAATACTGCGCCATCTGGGTCAACGTGTGCAGCCTGGCCAACATCGACTATTTAAAAGCGGCCAAGAAGTACGGCATCCCCAAGCGCATCATCCACTGCCACAACGCCGCCAACGGGGACAGCTTCCTGCGGGGGCTCTTGCATCGGTATAATCGGCGGGTGGTGCGGGGCGTGGCCACCGACTTCTGGTCCTGCTCCGACGGGGCCTGCCCCTGGTTTTACGGGGCTGAGGCGGGGAATCTGCCCCACTATCAGCTCATCACCAACGCCATTGACCCCGCCCAGTTTACCCCAGACCCCCAGGTGCGGCAGGAGTACCGCCGCCAGTTGGGATGTGAGGACGCCCTGGTGGTGGGACACGTGGGGCGGTTCCACTTTCAGAAAAACCAGAGCTTTCTCCTGGACGTGGTCTCAGAACTGGCCCGGATGGGCCAGCCGGTGAAGGCGCTGCTGGTGGGCCAGGGGGAGGACCTGGAGCCCATGAAGGAGAAAGCCCGCGCTCTGGGGCTGGAGGGCCAAGTGGAATTTTTGGGGGTGCGGTCCGATACCGCCCAGCTCTACCAGGCCATGGACGTGTTTGTCTTCCCCTCCCAATTTGAGGGGCTGCCCATGGCCCTGCTGGAGGCCCAGGCCAACGGCCTGCCCTGTGTGGTGTCCGACGCCATTGTGCCGGAGATTCAGGTCAACCCCAACCTGTACCGCCTCTCCCTCCAGGATAGCCCCAAGCAGTGGGCGGAGTGTGTGGTGAACAAAGCCCTCAAGGCGGGGCGGGTGGACCAGACCCAGTTTGCCCACTCCCCCTATGACATCAACAGCCAGGTGCAGCGTCTGCAAGCGCTGCTGACAGAGGAGGCACTATGAAGCAATTCTGCATTGTGGAGCGGGACTCCCACGAGTTCCACGCAGGCTCCAAGGCCCGCAACGATGTGGGAGAGATTCTCACCGCCCAGGGGTGGACAGCCCTGCCCGTCCACCGCAGCCAGGGCAAGGGTACCCCGGATAAGCTGAAAATGGCGGCGGTGACCTGGATGGACTGGCGGGGAGTATCCAAGCAGCTGTCCCCCGGGGACACCCTGCTGGTGCAGTACCCCCTGGATATGTACCCCAAGGTCAGCCGTCTGGCCATCCCCTTTTTGCGGGGAATGAAGGAAAAGGGGGTACAGCTCATCTTCCTCATCCACGATCTGGACAGCCTGCGGGGCGTGGAGGGCAACGGAGAGCGGCAGTTCTTGGAGCTTGCTGACCTGCTCATCGCTCACAACCAGGAGATGACGGAATACTTATGTGAGCGGGGGTACGGGGACAAGGCCATCCGCACCCTGGATCTCTTCGATTACCTTTTGGAGGAAGAGCCCACCGCCTGCAACACCGGGGACCCCTGGGAGGTAGTGGTGGCGGGCAATCTCCGGCCGGACAAGGCGGGGTATGTCTACCGCCTGGGCCAGCTGGACTCCAAGGTCCGCTTCCGCCTCTACGGCCCCAACTATCAGGAGGGGGTGCCCCAGGTGGGGGTGAAGTACTGCGGCCAGTTCCCGCCCGAGCAGCTGCCCCAGACCCTGCGGGGCGGCTTCGGCCTGGTGTGGGACGGCGATCGGCTGGACTGTTGTGACGGAGTGTACGGCACCTATTTGAAGTACAACAACCCCCACAAGGCATCCCTCTATCTGGCCTGTGGCCTGCCCGTGATGGTGTGGGACCAGTCCGCCCTGGCCGACTACGTGGTGGAGCACCATTTGGGTATTGCGGTGGGGAGCCTGGAAGAGCTGCCCCGCCGGCTGCAGCACATGAGCCGGGAGGAGTACCAGACCCTGTGCCAGGGGGCCCGGGAGATGGGCGCCCGGCTGCGCCGGGGCGCCATGCTGGGGCGGGTGCTCCGGGCCTATGAATCATCCAAAGACGAGGTGACAGAATGAAGACCCATGATGTTTGGCGCCTGCGTCTGTTCTGGTGCGCCTTCTTGCTCTATCTGGTGGCCACCACCCTGCAATTTACCATGCTCACCGAGGTGGGCGGGGTGGCCAAGGTGCTGACCTTGGCCCGCTACCTCTCCTTTGCCCTGGCCGGGGTGAAGATCCTGTGGGACTGGGCCCTGCTGGGCCTGGGGGAGGGGGGACGGTGGTCTCTCACCCGGGAGGCGGTGGGCTGCGCCTTGAAATACATCCTGCTGGCAGGGATTGTGCTGCTGGCGGTGGTGACCTCCAAGGATACCTTGCCCCTGTTTGTGCTGGTGCTGCTGCTGGCCTCCAAAGGGGTGGAAGTGGACGACATCTTTGGGATCGCCCTGCCTGTGCAGGTACTGGTGCTGGCGTTTGTCTTCTTCCTCACACTGGATGGGACCCTCCCCGACCTGACGTACGTGCGGGAGGACGCCACCGTGCGCCACTCCCTGGGCTTTACCTATCCCACCGTGGTGATGACCTACTTTTTCTTCGTCCTGGTGTGGGCCATGTGGCGGTGCAGAAAGGGCATCTCAGTGGGCTCCGGAGTGGTGCTGTTGGCCCTCACCGGGGGCCTTTACTACCTCACCGACGCCCGCAACGGCTTTTTGCTCTCCTGCGTGGTGATTCTGGTGGAGATGGTGCTGGGCCAGCGGTCCCGTTGGGAGGGGCTGGCCCGCCGTCTGAGTGAGCAGCGCTGGTGCCGGGTGTTGTGCCGGGTGGTGCGGTTTGGCTATGAATACTGCGCCGTACTCCTGTGCGTTTTGTTGGCGGGACTGTGCTGGCTCTATCCCGCCCAACCGGCAGCGATGCTCAACAGCCTGCTCTCGGACCGCATCCGCCTCACCGCCCAGGCGGCTGCCAACTACGGCATCCACCTGTTGGGCAACTCCATCCAGTGGGTGGGCTACGGCGGAGATGTGGATTGGGCGACCATTGGAGAGCGGTACAACTTTGTGGACTGCTCCTACTCTCTGACCCTGTTCAACTACGGCGTGGTGTTCTCTGCCCTGGTCCTGGTGGGGCTGGTGCTGCTGGGCAAGCGGCTGTACAAACAGGGGAACTGGAACCACTGCTTCCTCTATCTCATGGTGTTGGGATGCTGCTTTATTGAGCCACGGCTGCTGGAAGTGCACCTGAACCTGGTGCTCTTTGCCGCCGCGCCCATCCTGTACACCTGTCCCAAGTGGCTGGAAGGCAGGAAGTGACCATGGCCAAGATTCAGTCGGTAAAATTCAATTTCATCATGAACAGCATCCTCACCATGTCTGCCATGATCTTCCCCATTATCACCTACCCCTATGTGACCGGGATTTTGGGGCCTCAGGGGATTGGTACGGTGTCCTTTGCCAACTCGGTGGTGACCTACTTCTCCATGTTTGCCCAGCTGGGCATCCCCACCTACGGCATCCGGGCCTGCGCCAAGGTGCGGGACAACCGGGAAGAGCTGTCCAGAGTCACCCAGGAGATCTTGCTCATCAACCTGGTGACCTGCGTGGTGTCCTATGTGCTGTTCTTTATCTCCCTCCAGGCCATCCCCCAGCTCCGGGAGGAGAAGGGGCTGTACCTGGTGATGAGCACCATGATTCTGTTCAACTCCATCGGGGCAGAGTGGCTGTACAAGGGCCTGGAGCAGTACCGCTATATCACCCTGCGGTCGGTGCTCTTCAAGTTCATCGCCCTGGTGGGGATGTTCCTCCTCATCCACCAGGAGGGGGACTATGTGATCTACGGCGGCATCACCATTTTTGCCTCCGTGGGGTCCAACCTCTTAAACCTCATCAACCTCAAGTGGCTGGTGGATGTGCGCCCCATGGGGCACTACAACTTCCGCCGCCACCTGCGGCCCATCTTCGTGTTCTTCGCCATGTCCATCGCCACCACCGTGTATACCAACATGGACAACGTGATGCTGGGCTTCCTCCGGGGCACCACCGAGAACGGCTACTATGATGCCGCGGTGAAAATCAAGAACATCTTGGTCAGCGTGGTGGCCTCCCTGGGCACCGTGCTGCTGCCCCGGGTGTCCTACTACGTGGAGCGGGGGGAGAAGGAGGCCTTTGCCCAGGCCACCCAGAAGGCCCTGCGGTTTGTCTTCCTGCTGGCCATGCCCCTGTGCCTCTACTTCATCCTCTTTGCCCGGCCCTCCATCTACCTGCTGTCGGGCAAGGCCTTTGAGGCCTCCATTTTGCCCATGCAGCTGATCATGCCCACCCTGGTGTTCATCGGCCTGACTAACATCATGGGCATTCAAATTCTGGTGCCCACCGGGCGGGAGAAACAGGTGCTGTTCTCCGAGATCGTGGGGGCCGTGGTGAATGTGGTGGTCAACTCCCTGCTTATCCCCCAGATGGGGGCCGCTGGAGCGGCCATCGGCACGGTGCTGGCCGAGCTGGCGGTGCTGGTGGTGCAGATCGTCGCCCTGGGGCGGGAAATTCTCCCCGCTCTGGCGAAGCTGCCCTATCTCAGGGTATGGATGGCCCTGAGCGCTGCGGCGGCCTCGGTGGGGTGGCTGTTGGGCAGTTCCCTCCACTCCCTCGTGGTAATGGTAGCTTCGGCGGTGCTGTTTTTCGCCTCCTATGGGGTACTCCTGCTGCTGTTGGGAGAGCCTATGGTGCGGGAGATCTGGTCCCAGGTGTGGGAAAAGACCGTGGGAAAAGTGTTGAAAAAGTAAATGGAATCTGGTATAATTCGTTGGATAAACACCAGCGAGGACAAAAGGAAGCTGGCGCATCCCGCCAGCTTCTCTTTTTTGGGAGGGAACCCCTTGTCTCAAATCAAATTATTTGTGTGCTGTCACCAGGCGGGGCAGCGCGTTCCGGCGCACCCGCTGCTCCACCCCGTGCAGGTGGGGGCGGCGCTGGCCCAAGACCATTTCCCCGGTTTTGCCCACGACGATGCGGGAGAGAACATCTCCCAGAAGAACCGCTCCTACTGCGAGCTCACTGCCCACTATTGGGCGTGGAAGAACGTGGAGGCGGACTACTACGGATTTTTCCACTACCGCCGCTACCTGTATCTGGACGAGCACGCCCGCCGTCCCTACCGTCTGGCGGGAGAGCTGACGGCGGAGGGCCTGGAGACCCTAGGCTTTGACCGGCTGGAGGGGTGGCTGGAGGGCAAGGCCTGCGTGGTGCCTCTGGGAGAGGACATGCACATCTCGGTGCGGGACCACTACGCCCGGGCCCCCTACCACCACCGTGAGGACTTGGCCCTGGTGGAGGACATCGTGAGGGAGAAATACCCGGACTATGTGCCCGCCATGGAGGAATACCTCTCCGGCACCAACTGTTATTTTGGTAATATCTTTATCATGCAAAAGCCCCTGTTTGACCAGTATTGCGGGTGGCTTTTCTCCATTCTGGAGGAATTTGACCGCCGGGCAGACACCACCGGCTACTCCACCCAGGAGCTGCGGGTGGACGGGTACCTGGCCGAGCGGCTGTTGGGGGTGTACGTCACCCACCTGCGCCGCACCACTGGGACCCAGGTGCACGAGCTGCCCCGGGTACAGTTTGAGCCGGACAACAAGAAGCGGGTTCAGCGAACGCTGCTCAATGCCCTGCTCCCACCGGGGAGCCGCCGGAGGGCTTGGGTGAAGAAGGGAAGAGGGTGAAGCGCTTGGCAGCATGTGACATTTCTGTGATTATCCCGGTGTACAACATCCAGCAGCACTTGCGGGAATGCTTGGACAGCGTGCTGGGACAGAGCTATCCCCATCTCCAGGTGATCTGCGTGGACGACGGCTCCACCGATGAAAGCCCCGCCATCCTGGCCGAGTACGCCCAGAAAGACCCACGGGTGCAGGTCATCCGCCAGAAAAACGCCGGACCCGGCGCTGCCCGGAACACCGGACTGGAGGCGGCAACGGGGGAGTATGTGATTTTCCTGGACTCGGACGACTGGTTCGAGCCGGACTTTTTGGAACAGATGGTGGACACCGCCCAGCGGGAAGGGGCGGACGTGGCCATCTGCCGGGCGGTGGAGTTTGACACCAACTCCGGGCGGGAACTGCCCTCCGAGTGGATGATGAAAAAGCAGTATCTCCCCGGCAAGCTGGCCTTTGCCCCTCAGGAGATGGCCGACCACCTGTTCCAGTTCACCTATGGCATGCCCTGGGACAAGTTCTACCGCCGGGAGCTGCTCACTTCTTCGGGCATCCGCTACCCGGCCCTGAAAAACTCCGAGGATCTGGCCTTTGTCTACCCCACGCTGTTGGCGGCAAAGCGCATTGCCGTGGTGGACGAGGTGCTCATTCATCACCGCATTAACCGCATGGCCTCGGTGTCCAACAGCCGCTGTGGCCAGCCCGAGGCCCCCTATGAGGCCTTCCAGATCGTCAAGGAGTATCTGGAGCAACACCAGCTCATGGACACCTACCGCCGCAGTTTCCTCAACTGGGCCATGGAGTTCTTAGTCTGGCACATCAGCAACATGTCCCAGCGGGACATTCAGAGACAATACCTATACACGCTGCGGCGCCAGTGGCTGCCCCAGCTGCACTTTGAGGAGCATCCCGCCAGCTACTACGAGAGCAAGAGCTGCTACGCCAAGTACCTGCTGGCCCGGTATGCCCCTTATCCTGTGTTTGCCGCTGTGGTGAAGGTGTATAAAAAAGCCAAACATGGGGGGCAGTGAGCATGGAGAAGATGCAAATTTCCGTCATTATCCCGGTGTACAACACCGAGGCCCACTTAAACGCCTGCCTGGACGGCGTTCTGAGCCAGAACATCCCAAACCTGGAGGTCATCTGTGTGGACGACGGCTCCACCGACCGCAGCCTGGAGGTGCTCCGCGAGTACGCCGCCCGTGATCCCCGGGTGGTGGTGCTCACCCAGAAAAACTCCTTTGCCGGCGTGGCCCGCAACCATGGCCTGGAGGTGGCCCGGGGGGAGTACGTGGCCTTTTTGGACTCGGACGACCAGTTTTTGCCCGGAGCCCTGGAGGGGCTGTACGCCCAGGCCAAGGAACATGACCTGGACGTCATCAAGGCGGGCTTTTCCTATGTGGAGCCGGGTGGAGAGCCCTACACCACCCTGTACTCCACCTTGAGCTGCATCGGCAAGAGTCAGGCCAAGCGGGTCATGCGCTTCACGGACCTGCCTCTGCGCCTGCTGCAAGTGCCCGACGTGCCCTGGAATGGCCTGTACCGCCGGGCCTTTTTGGAGCAAAACCACATCCACTTCAATAGCCTCCGGTGCATCAACGACCACTCCTTCTGGATTGCCTGCCTCATCCATGCCCAGCGGCTTATGGTGACCCACACTCCGGTGGCCTGCTACCGGGTGGAACAGAGCACCTCTCTGGTGGGGCGCAAGGCGGCCCACTTCCACTGTCAGCTGGAGTCCTACCAGATTGTCCGGGAGATGGTGAAGGATTTGCCGGACAAGCTGCGCCGGGCCGTCATGCGCAACGAGCTCAACGGCATGTTCGGCTGGTATGAGCGGCTGCGCCCCCAGGCTCCCGACGTGGAGGGCCTGGACCGACAGGTGGCGGAGTTTTTGAAGCAGTTGGACGAGGAAGAGGTGGGGGTGAAGTTCCTCCGCTCCTTCTCCTATAGCGGCTCCTATTTCTCCCTGCGCTATGGTCAGCCCGCCCCCAAGCGCCCCAACCCCCTGGTGCGTGCGGTGAGCTGCTGGCGGGACCACGGCTGGACCTACACCTGGGAGAAGCTGCGCTCGAAAGGAGAACAGACATGGGTGCGGTGAAAAATGCCTTGAAAAAGGTCTTGCCCCCGCCCGTCTCCGCCTTCAACCGGGAGGTGGAGCGGATTTTGGCCGCTCAGGAGGGCAATGCCCGGCTCATGGAGCAGATGGCCCGGCAGCTGGAACAGCAGAATCAGCAGATTCAGCAGCAGAACCGCCAGATTGCCCAGCTCAATGCCCAGGTGGAGCACTACCGCCGCCAGCTGGACGCCACGGCTGCCACCCTGCGCCGGAGCCAGATGGAGAGCCGGGAGAAGCTGGAGCGGATTCGCAAGACCGTGTCCATGCACGGCGGGCCCGTGTCCGACTACGACTACTACGCCAGCTTGAAGCCGGAGCAGTACACCGGGGAGTTGAAGGAGTGGTATGCCCACATCATGGGGCAGAAGCTGAACCTGGACCACCCCCGTACCTACAACGAAAAGCTCCAGTGGCTGAAGCTGTATGACAGCACCCCTCTGAAAACCAGATTGGCGGACAAATATCTGGTGCGGGAGTGGGTGAAAGAGAAGATCGGCGAGGAGTATCTGGTGCCCCTGCTGGGGGTGTGGGACTCCTTTGATGAGATCGACTTTGACGCCCTGCCCCAGCGCTTTGTCCTCAAGGCCAACCACGGCTGTGGCTGGAACCTGATTGTCAAGGACAAGAGCCAGCTGGACCTCGAGGACGCCCGGGAGAAGTTCAACACCTGGATGGGCCTCAACTATGCCTACTGCAACGGGCTGGAGCTGCACTACATGCACATTCCGCCGAAAATTATCGCAGAGGAGTATCTGGAAAACGACCACGACGACCTGAGAGATTATAAGGTGTTCTGCTTTGGGGGCAAAGCCCACCACATCATGTACCTCACCGACCGCAAGGTGGGGATGAAGATGTCCTTCTACGACCTGGATTGGAACAAGCAGAACTTTGTCTATTCCTTCCCCCTCAACGACCAGGACGTGCCCCGGCCCCAGCGCCTGGAGGAGCTCATTGAAGTCTCCGAGAAGCTGGCCCAGGGCTTTGCCCACGCTCGTGTGGATTTCTACATCCTCAACGACGGGACGTTGAAGTTTGGGGAGATCACCTTCACCTCTGCCACTGGCACCTGCAAGTGGAATCCGCCCCAGCAGGACCAGATCTACGGCGACCTCATCGAGTTGCCCAGCAAGAGCCCCATCCCCACACCCCAGGGGTAAGGGATGCAGAGATTCGGAGAGAAGCAACAAAGAAGATTGGAGAAAAAAGAAATGGAACCTAAGGTTTCGGTGATTATCCCGGTATACAACGTGGAGAAGTATCTGGGCCCCTGCCTGGACAGTATATTGGGACAAACTCTGAACAACATTGAGGTCATCTGCGTGGACGACGGCTCCACCGACCGCTCCCTGGAGATTCTCCGGGAGTATGAGAAGCGGGATGCCCGGGTGAAGGTGCTCACCCAGCCCAACACCAACGCCGGAGCGGCCCGCAACAAGGGCATCCAGCAGGCCAAGGGCGAGTACCTGTCCTTCCTGGACTCCGACGACCACTTTGACCCCACCATGCTGGAGAAGTGCGCCGCCCGTATGGACCAGGACGGGTCTGACGTACTGGTCTTCGGGGCCAAGCAGCACAACATGCGCACCGGGGTCATCTCGGACATGCCCTGGAGCCTGCGTCTGGACCGCTGCCCCCAGAAGTCGGTGTTCACCCCCCGAGAGGTGAAGGACTACCTCTTCAACAACTTCCAGAACTGGCCGTGGAACAAGCTGTTCCGCCGCTCCTTCGTGGAACAGCACCACATCACCTACCAGGAGATCACCCGCACCAATGACATGGCTTTTGTCTGTCAGGCGTTGGCCCAGGCCGGGCGCATCTCGGTGCTGGACGAGTATCTGGCCTACTACCGGGTGGAGACGGGCAGCAGCCTCCAGCAGAGCAACCACCGGGACCCTATGGCCTTTACCCAGGCCTTTGTGGAGACCAAGCGCCGACTGGAGCAGGCGGGGCTGTACCACAAGTTTGAGAAGAGCTTTTTGAACGTGATGCTCAGCGGCGCCCGGTTCAACCTCTACAACATGAAGACGGTGGAGGCCAAGGAGACGGTGGTCCGCTGGATTCAGAACGAGATGGACCAGGAGTTCCACGTGTTCTCCAAGGAGCGCAGCTATTTCTACATGCCCGACCACTATGACGAGCTCAAGGACCTGAGCCAGCAGGGCGAGGTGGCCCGACAGGTGGCGGCCCCGGTGAAGCACCCCAAGGTGTCGGTGATTATGCCCTCCCTCAACGTGGGCCGCTTCATCCGGGAGTGCATTGCCAGCGTCAGCAAGCAGACCCTGGAGGACATTGAGATCATCTGTGTGGACGCCGGGTCCACCGATGGCACCCTGGAGCTGCTGGAGTACGCCGCCCAGCTGGACCACCGCATTCAGGTGGTGCGCAGCGACAAGAAGAGCTACGGCTACCAGATGAACCTGGGACTGGATGCAGCCCGGGGCGAGTACATCGGCATTGTGGAGACCGACGACTGGATTGAGCCCACCATGTTTGAGACCATGTACCAGGCCGCCAAGGCCCATAAGGCAGACATGGTCAAGTGCAACTACCACTGGTTCACCACCGGGCAGGGCAGACAGTCCCTCCCCTTTGAGAACCTGTCCCGCTGCCAGTACGGCAAGGTGTTCTGTCCCCGCACCGACGACCATGCCATCTTCACCACCACCCCCGCCATCTGGAGTGGCATCTACCGCAAGGACATGATCACCAGCCACGGCATCCGCTTCCATGAGACGCCGGGGGCCTCCTTCCAGGACACCTCCTTCCACTTCATGGTGTGCACCGTGTCCCAGCGCTGCTATCTGCTGGAGGACCACCTGCACCACTACCGCAAGGACAACGACGGCTCTTCGGTGCACTCCAAGGGCAAGGTGTTCTGTGTCAGCGATGAGATGCACTACTATGAGCAGTTCCTGGAGAAAAATCCCCAGTACAAGAAGGAACTGTATGCCTTCTATCTGTCTTTGAAGTATGAGAAGTACCGCTGGAACTACGAGCGCCTGACGGCGGAGAACCAGTGGCCCTTTATGGAGCTGATGCACCGGGAGTTCCAGGAGGCCTACCGTCAGGGCCAGCTGGACAACCGGGAGTTTACCCCCGAGGCCTGGGAGAACCTGAGCCGGGTGGTCACCAACCCCATCCAGCAGTTCAAGCTCACCTGTAAGACCTATTCCACCCGCCCCAACCTGTCCCAGGTGTTCCCCGCCCAGGTGGTGGTGGAAAGCCGGGTGGAGGCTCCCAAGGTGTCGGTGATTATCCCCATGTACAATGTGGAGGAGTACATCGCCCAGACCGTGGACAGCGTGCTGGGCCAGACTGACAAGCAGGTGGAAGTGGTGTGTGTCAATGACGGCTCGGTGGACGCCACCCTGGACATCGTCCGGGACATCGCCCAGCGGGACGGCCGGGTGACCCTGCTCCACCAGATCAACAAGGGCCAGTCTGCTGCCCGAAATGTGGGCATCCAGCAGGCCAAGGGTGCGTTTATCATCTTCCTGGATGGGGATGATATGCTGGAGGAGAACACCGTGGCCACCCTCTATCCCCAGGCGGTGGAGCGGGAGCTGGACGTGCTGTACTACGACGGCAAGTCCATCTACGATACCCCCGAGCTGGAGAAGGCCCACCCCTACTACAAGACGGCCTATGAGTACCTGGCCGAGTTGCCCGATGTGATGACGGGCCGGGACCTGTTCTGCCGCATGAAGGACGACCGGAAGTACCGGGCCTCCCCCTGTCTGGGCATGTACCGCAAGTCCTATCTGCTGGACAAGCACTTGACATTTGTGGAGGGCATTGTCCACGAGGACAACCTGTTTAGCATTCAGTCCTTGGTACAGGCCCAGCGGGTGGCCCACGTCACCGACCAGCTGCTCATCCGTCGGGTGCGGGAGGGCTCCACGGTGACTATGAAGAAGACCTTCATGCACATCTACGGCTACCTCACCTGTATGACGGGCATGTATGAGTTTATCCAGAGCCGGGAGTACGACCAGGAGCTGCAGCGGCATGTGGCCACGGAGATCAAGAGCCTGTCCCGCCAGACCTGGAACGACTACGCTCTGGTGGAGGACAAGGGCGCTTGCCGGGGTAAGCTGACCCCCGCAGAGGACATGATGCTCAACGCCCTTATGGCGGGAGCGGGCGGCGGAGGCGGCTTTGCCGCCGACGAGGCCAACCTCATCCGGGCCTCCTGGACCTACCGTATCGGCAGCTTCTTCACCTTCATCCCCCGGAAAATCCGGGGCGGCATCCGCTGCTACCAGGAGAACGGGAAGGAGTACACCATCAACCGGGTGAAAGAAAAATTCGCACACTTGTTTGGGAGATGAAACAGATGAACATTGCCATTGCCGGAACCGGCTATGTAGGGCTGGCCAATGCCATTTTGTTGGCCCAGCACCACCACGTCACTGCGGTGGACCTGGTGCAGGACAAGGTGGACGCCATCAACGCCAGAAAATCTCCGCTGGTGGATGCGGAGATTGAGGACTACCTGAAGAACAAAGACTTGGACCTCACCGCCACCACCGACGGGGCGGCGGCCTATGCAGGGGCGGACTACGTCATTGTCTCCACCCCCACCAACTACGACCCGGTGAAGAACTACTTCGACACCTCTTCGGTGGAGTCCGTGGTGCGCCTGGTGATGCAGGTCAACCCCAACGCCATCATCGTGGTGAAGTCCACCGTGCCTGTGGGCTTTACCCTGGGCCTGCGGGAGAAGCTGGGGTGTGAGAACCTGATTTTCTCCCCGGAGTTTCTCCGGGAGGGCAAAGCGCTCTACGACAACCTGTACCCCTCCCGCATCATTGTGGGAGCGCCCCTGGACGACCCCCGGCTCAAGAAGGCGGCGGAGACCTTCGCCAACCTCCTGGCAGAGGGGGCGGAGAAGAAGGACATTCCCATTCTCATCACCAATCCCACCGAGGCCGAGGCGGTGAAGCTGTTTGCCAACACCTATCTGGCCCTGCGGGTGTCCTTCTTCAATGAGCTGGACACCTACGCCGAGGTGCGGGGCCTGAACACCCGCCAGATCATCGAGGGCATCGGCTACGACCCCCGCATCGGCAACTACTACAACAACCCCTCCTTCGGCTACGGCGG
>NHCFR00700__coassemble_923_pt1 | contig 58389 bp, 46 predicted proteins | sample NHCFR00700__metabat2_low_PE_012 | metagenome-assembled genome bin NHCFR00700 | reverse complement strand
TTCTTCTTTCGGGTGATGTCGCCGCCGTAGCACTTGGCCAGCACGTCCTTGCGCAGGGCCTTGATGGTCTCACGGGCGATGACTTTGCCGCCAATGGCGGCCTGGATGGGAATCTCGAACATCTGGCGGGGGATGTTCTCCTTGAGCTTCTCGCAGATCCGACGGGCCCGCTTATAGGCCTTGTCCCGGTGGGCGATGAAGGACAAAGCGTCCACCTGGTCGCCGTTGAGGAGCAGGTCCACCTTCACCAGGTCGGAGGGCCGGTAGTCGGCCAGCTCGTAGTCCAGGGAGGCGTAGCCCTTGGTGCGGGCCTTGAGGGTGTCGAAGAAGTCGTAGATGATCTCGTTGAGGGGCATCAGGTAGTGGATTTCCACCAGGTTGGTGTCCAGATACTGCATGTCCTTGTACTCGCCCCGGCGGTCCTGGCACAGGGGCATGATGTTGCCCACGTAGTCGGGGGGCGCAATGATGGACACGTTGACGTAGGGCTCCCGGGCCTCGGCGATGGTGCCGGGGTTGGGGTAGTTGTGGGGGTTGTCCACCCGCACCACGGTGCCGTCGGTCTTGGTGACCTCGTAGATGACGGAGGGGAGGGTGGTGATGAGGTCCAAATCAAACTCCCGCTCCAGACGCTCCTGGATGATCTCCATGTGGAGCATGCCCAAAAAGCCGCAGCGGAAGCCAAAGCCCAGGGCGATGGAGGACTCCGGCTCAAAGGACAGGGAGGCGTCGTTGAGCTGCAGCTTGTCCAGGGCGTCCCGGAGGTCGGGGTACTTGGAGCCGTCCTCGGTGTACACACCGCAGTACACCATGGGCTGCACCGGGCGGTAGCCGGGCAGAGCCTCGGCGGTGGGGTTGGTGGCCTCGGTGATGGTGTCGCCCACCCGGGTGTCCTTCACGTTCTTGATGGAGGCGGTGAAGTAGCCGACCTCGCCGGCGGACAGCTCCTTGGCAGCCTCCATCCCCAGGGGACGCAGGTAGCCGCACTCCAGCACGGTGTGCTCCACCCCGGAGGCCATCAGCCGCACCTTCATCCCCGGGCGGATGGTGCCCTCCATGACACGGAAGTACACGATGACGCCCAGATAGGGGTCATACTGGCTGTCGAAAATGAGGGCCTTCAGCGGGGCCTTGGGGTCGCCGGTGGGGGCGGGGACGTTGTGGACAATGTCCTCCAGCACGGAGCGGATGTTCAGGCCCATCTTGGCGGAGATTTCGGGGGCGTCCATGGCGGGCAGGCCGATGATGTCCTCAATCTCCTGCTTGACCCGGTGGGGGTCGGCGGCGGGCAGGTCGATTTTGTTGAGCACCGGGCGAATCTCCAAATCGTGGTCCAGGGCCAGATAGGTGTTGGCCAGAGTCTGGGCCTCCACGCCCTGGGCGGCGTCCACCACCAGCACCGCACCTTCACAGGCGGCCAGAGAGCGGGAGACCTCGTAGTTGAAGTCCACATGGCCCGGGGTGTCAATGAGGTTGAGGCAGTAGGTCTCTCCGTTGTCGGCGGTGTAGTCCATGCGCACGGCACGGGCCTTGATGGTGATGCCGCGCTCCCGCTCCAGGTCCATGTTGTCCAGCAGCTGGGACTCCATCTGCCGCTGCTCCACCGCGCCGCAGATCTCAATCATGCGGTCCGACAGGGTGGATTTTCCGTGGTCAATGTGGGCGATGATGGAAAAATTGCGAATGTGATCTTGTTTGGTCATATTGGTATCGCTCCTCCCTGGGATGACAGGCCGCCCCCGTGGGCGGTGCTGACAAAACGAATTATTTTACCCGATCTCGGTGGCTCTTCATGTCGCCGTTGAGCCGTTCGCCACAGGCGTGGATGATTTGCAGCAGGGACTGATAGGTGCCCGGATAGTTGTCCATCATCTGGTCGTGGGACATGTCGGGGAATTTGTGCTTGCCCTTGCTCTGGGTCAGGGCCTCCAGGTAATCCGCCTCGTTGAGAATGAGGTCCACCCGGGGCAGACCGGCCATGAACTGCTCCTTGGGCACCGAGAACAGGCTGTCTCCGCTGTCCGAGCCGGTGCGGCGCAGGTGGCGGAAGAGGATATACACCGAGGTGGACAAAAAGTTGGTGGCCGCCCGAATGGCCTTCTTGTTGTCCAGCTTGCCCAGCAGGTCAAAGAGCACTCCCACCGAGTTCACCACCAGCTTTTTGGACAGGGTGGCCATCACCGAGCCCTTGAGTAGATTGTCGGGTTGGGCGGAGGCGTCAAAGAGGGTATCCACGTCCAGAATGGTGGTACCGTCCCGGCTCAGGGTACGGCCCAGTAAAAAGTCGGCGGACACATTGTAAAAATCGCAGGCCCGCACCACAAAGGCCAGTCCCGGCTCCCGCACTCCGTTTTCGTAGTGGGACAGCAGCGCCTGGGAGATGCCCAGCGCGCCAGCGGCTTGCCGCTGGGAAATTCCCTTTTCCTGCCGTAACAGGGACAAAGAACGTGCAAAATCAGCATGGATCATGTTATACCCTCTCTTTTCGTTCTCCAATCGCATTATTTATAGTATACCCAAGTGATTACAAGATGTAAATAATGTGTTCCCACGGAAGGAGGAAAATTGCACAGAGTATTTTTGTGGTTTTCTACAACAGCTAAATGTAGCAGACAGAGGACATCCGAAGCATGTGGCCGGGCCTTTTTATTGTGAAATAATTAACGGAGATAGCAAAATGAATGGAGAAAGTCCTCTAAAATGGATATGAAAATATGAAAAATGATTGCGCTCTGGTGTGTGAATTGGTATAATGATACAAATTAGCTGTTTCTCAGCTGTTCATTGACCAGAAACATTCCATACTGTGAAAGGGGGCTGTACAATGTCGAAAATCTGCTCCAATTGTTTTCAACCCTTGTTGGAAGGAGAGGATACCTGTCCTGATTGTGGGTACAGCTTGAACAAAGACCAACAAAAGTTTCCGCTGGCACTGTCGGCAGGGACCGTGCTCAATGGTCGGTATATCTTGGGGCGTGTGTTGGGCCAGGGAGGTTTTGGAATTACTTATGTGGCACAGGATCATCGTACAGGCACGCTTGTGGCGGTGAAAGAGTATTTTCCTGACACAATTGCTACCCGGTCCCAGGGAAATATCGTGTGCGCCTACACCGGTCAGCGGGAGGAAAACTTCACCTATGGGAAGGAATGCTTCCTCAACGAGGCCAAGACCTTGGCGGAGTTTATCGGCAATCCCAATATCGTAAGGGTATACAGTTATTTTGAAGAAAACAATACGGCCTACTTTGTCATGGAGTATGTCCAGGGGATCAGCTTCCAAGATTATCTGAAAGACCGGGGCAGCATTTCCTGGCAGGAGGCGAAGCGCATCCTAGTTCCGGTGATGGAGGCGCTTGCCGCAGTTCATGGGAAAGGTATTGTACATAGGGATGTCACCCCAGACAACATATATATCACAACAGAAGGACAAGTGAAGCTGCTGGATTTTGGCGCTGCCCGGTACAGTTTGGGGGATAAGAGCCGCAGCCTGGATGTAGTGCTCAAGCACGGTTTCGCACCCAAGGAGCAGTATTCCCGTCGTGGTAGACAAGGGCCTTTCACCGATGTGTATGCATTGGGTGCTACGTTTTATTTTGCCATTACCGGACGGATTCCGCCGGACTCCATTGACCGACAGGATCAGGACGACTTGATTTTGCCCAGTAGCCTGGGAATCAAAATTCCTCTTGGAGTAGAGGACGCTTTGTGTAAAGCGTTGGCTGTTTCGGCACAAGATCGCTTTCAGAGTATGGGCGAATTTCAATTGGCTTTGCGTCAAGGGGAGGAGGATGAGGATACGGCCCGGCTGTCTGTGTCATCTCCGGTTCAAAGCGGTTTAGCGAACGGACCGGGGGCGTCTCCGGTCCTCGTCCAAAGTAATGGGACCAACGACCTGGAATCTCGTCCAGTTGTTAACAGCAGTGGTGCAGACAGTCGTGTACAGCCGCACGCATTTCCGATGGAGAAGAGGAAAAAGCTGTTATATGGCGTTGGAGCCGTAGCGGCGGTGGTTGTGGTGATAGCAATCTCGGTGGGTGTGGGCAGTAAGCTGGGGAGAACGCCGGAGAAGATGACGGAATATAAGCCATCTGTGGCGGTGAAGACAGACCCACCGACCTCCGAGATCAGCCCAGTGCCCTCAGAGGTGATCCAGCCCAGTGCCCAGGTAAGTGCATCTGAGCCATCAGCTTCCCTGTTGCCCATGTCTCCTCCGCCCACCCAGCCCACCCAGCCCACCCAGTTCGATTCCCTGGAGCATGGCATAACTGGTGCCAAGTTTGCCATCGATGAGATTAGAGCAGAGAGCGGATTGATAGACCAGTATGATGAGGATACCTGCTGTTGTTTAGTGGATGAGGAAGGTGGTCCCTGGTTTTTAGCTTTATACCAGCGAAAGACCTGGGGGCAAGATATTGTTGCCTACTACTCCCTGTACAACCTACGAGGAAACGGCTTGGTGGTTTCGGCCTGTGAGGAGTTGTATCTGGCGGCTGGAGGAAATAATGGAGCGGTGGGTATTTGCCGGGATGCGGTCGGTACGCTCTATCTGATGGTGGAAAGTCGTAGGGCAAACGGGCAGGCATCCTACACGTCGTATACATTTACACCCATGACCGAGGATGGCCTTGCGCAGCGGGGGAGTTATTTTGCCTCTGTGGAAACGAACTACGATACGGGAGAGGAGATATTCATTGTGGGTGATACCAAAACGGATGAAAGCGGGCTGCAGACCCTGCGGGAAAAATTTGCTCCGATATGCACTATGGATTTGTATGGAAACTATGTGGGTGATGTAATGAGCTTTGAGAGCTTTATGAAACATAATCCTTGAGAGGAGAGAGCAACATTGAAATATACAGAGTGTGCCAATGGCCATGTGTACGATTCCGACCAATACGCCGTATGTCCCTACTGCAACCATATTCGTACTGAGATTCAATTCGGCCCCAGTGCGAGCACATGTGCCCCCTCTGGGTACTGCGCTACGGACCAAGGAAGAACAGTCAGTCCTGGTATGGGGGACGGCTGGCTTCCTGAGGGTGAGAGTTCCTTTACTGGACAAAATGGAGAACGGATAATGCCGCTTCCTGCAGAGGGAAATGTTGGAAAAACTGTGGCTCCGGATGCCTACCGCAAGTGTGGAGAGCAGTCAAACAAGACTGTGGCAGTGTTCAAACAAAAATATGGCCTGGACCCGGTGGTGGGATGGCTGGTCTGCATAGAAGGGCCTGAAAAAGGAGCAGATTTCCGCCTTTTCTCCAGAATTAACACCATTGGCCGTGGAAAGGACAATGACGTGTGCATCAAGGGAGACCAGACAATCTCCAACCATGCCCATGCAAAAATTGCTTATGATGCCCGCCACAACAATTATCAGCTACTGCCTGGAGAGGGGTGTAACATTAATTATTTCAACGATCAACCTGTTTATGTTCCGGTCTCCCTGAAAGCATACGATCGAATTGATTTGGGAGAGTCGCAGTTCCTCTTTATTCCCCTTTGTGGAAAAGAGTTCCAGTGGACCGGGGAAGCCAAGGCACAGGAGTGAGCTATGAAAATATTCTCGTGTCTAAAAGGCAAAAAGAAGAGACAGTCGATTTCACAGCCCCTCATCTCCGCCATGGGATACCAGACATATTCTCTTCAGGGAATCGGAACACGCAAGAGGCAGGAGGATGCATTTGCTCTTTTAAATGATTGTGATGTGCTGAAAATACAGGAGAAAGGGTTATTCGCAATTGTAGCAGACGGAATGGGCGGTATGGCTGATGGCAAGGCGGCCAGTTCAATGGCGGTGGCCAGCCTATTGGAGTGTTTTGCGCAAATCGACTGGAAGAAAGATCCGGTGGGTCAGCTGAAATACGCAGTCCATTTTGCAGCTGACGGTGTATACCATTTGCTGAGAGGACAGGGAGGCAGTACGGTGGTGGCCTGCATGATCCATGGGGAGCGCCTATGGTTTGCCAGTGTGGGCGACAGTGGCCTATACCTGCTCCGAGAGCATCAACTCAATCGGCTGAATCGGCCTCATAACATGCGCCACGAAATCTATTTGAGGGAGATACGGGCTGGCCATGCAGACCCATCTATCGGCAGAGACCATTTGGAGACGGATGCGCTCACATCGTTCTTAGGTATGGAAGCCATGGAGGATGTGGATCTTCTGCTCCGGCCTTTGCAGTTAGAACCGGGGGATGTTTTGTTACTTTGTTCTGACGGTGTCAGCGGCACACTGTCAGAAGATGCCCTTGCCGCATGCCTGGAGCAGGAGACACCCCAATATAGCTGCATTGCAATGGAACAGGAGATTTTCAAGTGTGCGTTACCCCATCAAGATAATTATACGGCGGTTGTCATTCGCTGTGTAAAATAGGAAGGATGAACCTGTTATGAAAAAGAAAATTCTGGTCTTTTTTCTGGCTGTTGTGCTATTGTGGTCTGTACCGGTGGCCGCTTCCGCGGATTTTGACGTTGAGACCCGCAACAGCGTAGTCGTGGTGAACACCTGTCTAGATCTGGATGGAGGTGTGTACAGTTTTGGATGGGGCACTGGTTTTTTTGTGGGAGAGATGGGGAAAGATCCTACATACCTGCTTACCAATTATCATGTCATTGAGCCGTTTTTGGAGAATGGAGCGGGAGAACTAGTACAGGTAAAGACAGCAATGGGAGTGCTGACCGGCCGCAGTAAGATACGGATATATTACAGTTCGACAGAATTCCAGGAAGCATATACGGTGGCTTACGATGTTGCCAAGGATCTTGCTGTCCTGAAATTAGAAGCCCCGACCTCCAAGCGGAAAGCCCTGAGTCTATGCAGCCCTTCTGACGGTATGGTGGGGAGCGAGGTTTATGCTGTGGGATATCCTGGGCTGGCGGACAATATCTTTGCTGATGCTACCACCACATGGGGGCCTTCGGACGTGAGCGTAACCAGCGGCAGCGTTAGCCGGCTTCTGACCACGTCTGGCACTGGACAGAGGCTGCTCCAAATCGACTGCGTCATTCGTCCTGGTAACTCTGGCGGCCCTGTGGTCAACAGTGAAGGGCAGGCAGTTGGCGTGGCTGTGTCTTCCGTCTCCAATGAGGAAGCTGGGGCTGTATATTATGCGGTAAATGTGGACGAGGTTATTCCCTACTTGAAGCAATATGATGTGCCTTATGTAAACGCAGCCCAAAGCACCGAAGACTCCTTGGCCCAAAATACGGCTCCAGACAGCGTTCCGGATGTTGTCCAGCCTGTGACTATCGAACCAGAGACTGACGGAAGTCAGGGCGTACCCGCTGCCCTGTGGATTGTGATTGGTTTGGCGGTGGTGGCGGTAGCTGCTGTGGCGATTGTCCTGCTACTGCGGATCAACGGCAAGCGTGCAGCATCGCAGCCTGCTCCGATACCGGTGGAGCCTGTCGTGGTCCAAAGAATACCTACCCTTCGTTCCTTTTCCCAGCAACACAACGGCATGCGCATTCCAATCCAAGGCCGTCAGATATTAATCGGCACCAGTCAGACAGAGTGCCAGGCGGTCTTTCGGCAAGGGACGCCTGGGGTAAGCCGTCGCCATTGTTCAATTGCCTGGGACACAGCATCAGGTGAGTTTATTTTGACCGACTTGGGTTCTAGTTATGGCACATTTTTGGAAAACAAACAAAAGTTGGCTCAGGGTGTACCCTACCGTTTGAGGGCGGGGGACCGTTTTTACCTGGGAACTCCTGAAAATCTGATGTGCGTTAGCGTGGAGTAATGATATATGGCTGTGTATGATAGTTATATTTATACAAGTCCTGGGGGCCGTGATTGCAATGAGGATGCAGTGGGCGAAAAGATGCTTTCCTCCGGCCAAATGTTTCTGCTAGCAGATGGCCTGGGGGGACACCAGAGAGGAGAACTAGCCTCCCGTTGTGTGGTAGAGGCGATGAAACATGCACCCGAACCGGAAGAAGATCAGGACCTTTTGCAATGGCTGGCACAGCAGGTGCAGTATACCAATGATAAGCTGTTGGAGTTGCGAGCGTCCACCCATTGGGGGATGAAAAGCACCTTGGTAGCCCTCTTGCTCAGGGACGACAGGGCCACCTGGGCGCACGTAGGAGATTCCAGACTTTACTACTTTCATGGTGGCCGACTGGAGTTTGTCACAAGTGATCACTCTGTGGCCTTTGCCAAATACAAACGTGAGGAGATTACCCGAGGACAAATTGCAAGGGATGAAGATCAATCCAGTTTGCTGCGGGCTTTGGGAAATCCTGAGCGTTATCAGCCGGATCTGGGGCAGTCTCAGGAAAATGTTCAACCGGGGGATGGGTTCCTGCTGTGTTCAGATGGCGTATGGGAATACCTCTACGATGAAGAAATTCTAATAGACCTGCTCAAGACAGAAACGGCCCAAGAGTGGGGGGAGATGCTTCTCCTTCGGGTCATGGAACGGGTTCAGTCTGGAAATGACAACCTTTCGTTAATTGCCGTTCGGGCTGTGTGATTTTGAGGTGAAAGGAGAATGGGTTGTGCTCAAGAAACTTGTGACTTTTACTCTGAGTTTCCTCATGGTAGTCGGCCTGAGTACTGTGGCCCAAGGGGGGCAGAGTGCTACGGATTCCTGCAATGTGGCCTCGTCATATTTTACAGGAGAGAACTTATATGTGTTTTTGGAGGCACAGGAGGACAGACTACCTGTAGAGATGGATCTCTTGCTACATAATGCATGGGTCGATACAGCATCTCCTGAGAGCATGTCCGAGTCTAAAACTCCAGCAAGCTATCTATTTTTAATGGACCTTTCCACCTCTATGGAAAAATACCGGAGTCAAATCACTGCTTTTTCCCACAGTTTATTTGCTCAGACGACTCAGCCGATACAAGTCACGGTTGCCGGATTTGGAGATCGGTTTGAGATTTTGGCGCAGGCTCTTACCACAGACGAAGATGTGAGCCGAATTATCCGCTCTATGATCTATGACCACAGTGCTACCGATGTGCCGGGAGGGGTGTCTGCAGCGGCGAACTATTTGTCTGCAGGACCCGCTCCTCAGGGAGAAGCTGTGAATGTTGTGGTGTTTACCGATGGAGTCCCTTGGCCGGGAGAAGAAGACGAAACAGAAGAAAAGGATGCTTTGCGGGGGACGATTGTTGGTACACCAGAGATGATATTCCATTCTGTGGTGTTTGGAACGCAGGGAGATCGGGAAATTCTCGCCGCCTTAGCCACGGGAACTGGGGAGAACTTGACGATTAACAGCACGCAAGATGCCATAAAAGGTGGGGAGTATGTGGCAAAGCTGGTGGATGGGCTTGCCAGAGTGACGTTTCAACCCGGCCTAGATCAGATGTTTCCCAGGTTTGATGGGCAACTTTTTTTCTATGAGGAAGGGGCTGAGCCCACATTTTTAGCACTTCAAAACGTGCGAAATTACCCCATGGAATTGCCACAGAATACTGCAGGCATGTCACGCCCCAAAGAATCCTTTGAACCGGAGCCTACACAGGATTCAGCGGAATCTGGATCCCAGAATCCGGGGGAAGGTATGTCCGCTCCAGTCTCTTCTGCGGAAGAACACACCGCAATACCCTCAGTTCAGCCTTCGACTGGCAACGAGAAAATGGGTGCTTTTGCCGCAGTATCTTCTGGGATATGGCTTGTGGCAGGGGCAGGAGTTGTAGTGCTCATATTGACAGTGGCGAGGGTGGCTGTGAGAGTTTACACCAAGGGGAAGCAGAAGATGGAACACACCGGAATAGCGGTGAAGCTAGAGGTCATTCAGGGACAGCAAAAAGGATCGCAGAAGATTTTTTACATGAATACCCCACTGGAAATTGGCTCTGGTGCACCCTGTCAACTGGTCTGGAAGGATAGCGATATGCCGGTGCAGAGTGCCCGCGTGTTTGTACAAGATCAAACGGTTTACATCGAAAGTTTGACTTCTGCAGACGTGTATATCGGAGGGATTCAGATCCATACGGTCAACCGACTGCGGAGTGGGGATGAGATCACCATTGCCAACACAAAGTTCTGTTTTCGATTCTAAAGCAGGAGTTCAACTACATCTAATGGACATCTCATGTAGAAATAGGTCAGATGAATTGACATTTCTCTTTCCAGACCCTTGCAATCTGGCTGGGATGGTGCTACATTAATAGGCGATATGACTCGGAACACAATTTGTATTGTATGGAGGGAACCCAACTCATGTTTGGTCAATTGATTGAAAAACTGAAAGCCAGCCCCAAGACCATCGTCTTCACCGAGGGCACCGACGCCCGTATTCTGGAGGCCTCTGCCCGTCTGCTGTCCTCCACCTTCCTCAAGCCCATTCTGATTGGCAACGAGCAGGAGGTGCAGGCTGCCGCGGAGAAGACCGGCTTCAACATCAACGGCGCTATCATCATGGACCCCACCAAGTACGACAAGATGGAGGAAATGGTGGCTGCCATGGTGGAGCTGCGCAAGGGTAAGATGACCCCCGAGCAGTGCCGGGAGTTGCTGCTCCAGGGCAACTACTTCGGCACCATGCTGGTGAAGATGGGCGTGGCCGACTGCCTGCTGGGCGGCGCCACCTACTCCACCGCCGACACCGTGCGCCCCGCCCTTCAGCTGATTAAGACCAAGCCCGGCAACAAGATCGTGTCCTCCTGCTTTATCATGGTGCGGGCTGCCGCCACCGGCTCCAACGAGGTGCTGGCCATGGGCGACTGCGCCATCAACATTGACCCCAGCGAGGACGATCTGGTGGAGATTGCCCGGGAGTGCGCCCACTGCGCCCGGGTGTTTGGCATCGACCCCAAGGTGGCTCTGCTGAGCTACTCCACCAAGGGCTCCGGCAAGGGTCCCGACGTGGACAAGATGCGCAACGCCACCGAGAAGCTGCTGGCCACCAACCCCGACTTCGCCGTGGACGGCGAGATGCAGTTTGACGCCGCCGTGTCCCCCGCCGTGGGCGGCCTGAAGTGCCCCGACTCCCCCGTGGCTGGCTACGCCAACACCTTCATCTTCCCCAACATCTCCGCCGGCAACATCGGCTACAAGATGGTGCAGCGCCTTGGGAATTTCGACGCCTACGGCCCCATCCTGCTGGGCCTGAACGCCCCCATCAACGACCTGTCCCGTGGCTGCAACGCCATGGAGGTCTATTCCATGGCCATCATCACCGCCGCTCTGGCCTAATCCAGATACATAAAAATCCCCTTGGTGCATGCACCAGGGGGATTTTTTGTATCTGGGTGAGGTAATAGGTAATAGTGAATAGGGAAGAAGTAAGGTGTGCCGCAAAAGCGGCACGTTTTTTGTCTTATAGCTCCTCCAAATCCGCCACCAACTGTGCCACCTGCGCATCGGTGGTGCACCAGCTGGTGCAAAAGCGCACGGCGGTGTGGTCTGCGTCCACCTTCTCCCAGAAGGACCAGACGTGGCGGTCTGCCAGCTTGGCCAGATGGGCATCGGGCAGGACGGGGAAAAGCTGATTGGTGGGGGAGTCGTAGCGCATGGAGTAGCCCTTGGCCTGGAAGGCCTGGGACAGCTTGCGGGCCTGTTCCACGCCGTTTTCTCCCAGGCGGAAATAGAGGCCGTCCTCCAGCAGGGTCTCAAACTGGACCCCCAGCAGGCGGCCCTTGGCCAGCATCCCGCCCCGCTGCTTGATGAGGTAGCGGAAGTCCCGGGCCAAGGCGGGGTTGGAGATCACCACCGCCTCCCCGAACAGGGCCCCCACCTTGGTGCCGCCCAGGTAGAACACGTCGCACAGCTCATAGAGCAGGGGGAGGGTGACGCTCTTCTCGGCCGCCAGGCCGTAGGCCAGCCGGGCCCCGTCCACAAAGAGGGGGAGGCCAAATTCCCGGCACACCTGGGAGATGGCGGTGAGCTCCTGGGCGGTGTACACGGTGCCCTGCTCGGTGGGGTGGGAGAGGTACACCATCCCCGGCTGCACCACATGCTCGTGGGTGGAGTCCTGCCAGTGGGCCTCCACCGCTGCCCGCACCTGCTGGGCGGTGATTTTCCCGTCCTCCGAGGGGAGGGGGAGCACCTTGTGGCCGGTGGACTCGATGGCTCCGGTCTCGTGGCAGTTGATGTGGCCGGTGTGGGCGCACAGCACCCCCTGGTGGGGCCGCAGAGCGGCGGCGATGACGGTGGTGTTGGTCTGGGTGCCCCCCACCAAAAACTCCACCGTAGCCTCCGGGGCCTGGCACAGGTCCCGAATCAGCCCCCGGGCCCGGTCACAGTGCTGGTCCACCCCGTAGCCGGGGGTCTGCTCCATGTTGGTGCGTGTTAAGGCATCCAGAAGGGCGGGGTGGCACCCCTCGGCGTAGTCACATTCCCATCGAATCACGGAAAACACTCCTTTTGAGAAACATAAAAGCCGTCTGCATTGCAGACGGCTTTTTGTGCTTTGGTTTCAGCGATCAGACGCCACTTGCTCAGGCCAGCTTGTTGAGCTTCACAGTCATGGCGCTCTTCTTGTGAGCGGCATTGTTCTTGTGCAGCAGACCCTTGGCAGCAGCCTGATCCACGGCCTTAACGGCCACCTTATAAGCGGCATCGGCCTCGCTGCGGTTGCCTTCGGCCACCGCGGCCTCAAACTTCTTCAGGTCGGTCTTCAGCGCGGACTTCTGAGCCTTGTTCTGAGCCGCCTTGGTAGCATTCACCAGAACACGCTTTTTGGCAGACTTGATATTGGGCAAACCAAACACCTCCTCCGATGTGATTTTATGTTTTTGCGCAGTTTCCCGTCGCAGATATGTATTCTAGCATGAAACTCCGAAAAAAGCAACACTTAATTTACTATTTGTATAAAATTTTTTTCCAGGGCAAAAAATAGGGAGACATTTTCCCATTTTGCACAACATGTAGTGGAAGGAGAGAGGGTATGACAGGCATTCGCACGGATTTGGCCCAGGAGGCCCACCAGCTCCACGGGGACGTGGAGGGGGTGGAGTGCCGGGACGAGACCTGCCATGGGTACGAGGCCCACGTGGTGCAGGTGCGCACGCCACAGGCGGCCCAGACCCTGGGCAAGCCGGTGGGCACCTATGTGACGGTGGAGCTGGACGGGCTGCTGAGAAGGGAAGAGGCGGGGTTTTCCCGGGCGGTGGAGGCGGTGGCCGGGCTTTTGACTCCCATGCTTCCAGCTGAGGGGCTGGCCCTGGTGGTGGGGCTGGGCAATCGGGCCATGACCCCGGACCTGGTGGGGCCCCGGGCGGTGGATTTCACCCTGGTGACCCGGCATTTGGTGGAGGCGCTGCCCCAGTTTTCCCACCTGCGAGCGGTGGCGGCCCTGGCCGCCGGGGTGCTGGGCACCACGGGGGTGGAGAGCGGCGTGCTGGTCCAGGCGGCGGTGGACAAGCTCCACCCCAGCTGTGTCATCGCCGTGGACGCCCTGGCCTCCCGGTCGGTGGAGCGGCTGTGCCGCACGGTGCAGCTGTCCGATGTGGGCATCGTCCCCGGCTCCGGGGTGGGAAACCACCGCTATGCCCTCAGCCGGGACACCCTGGGGGTGCCGGTGCTGAGTCTGGGGGTGCCCACGGTGGTGGACGGGGCCACCCTCATTCAGGACCTGCTGGGAGAGCGTGCCCCAGAGGAGGCGCCGGGACGGGAACTGTTTGTCACCCCCCGGGAGGTGGACAGCCGGGTGGCGGATTTGTCCCGGGTGCTGGGGTATGCGGTGAGTTTGGCCCTGAATCCGTCTCTGAGCGTGGAGGAATTGAATATGCTCGTAGAATAATGATGAATGAAGAATGAATAATGAATAATGAAAAATGCAGGACCTATGGTGCGGTGGTGATGACCGGCGGCGGGAACGCCGCTGGGGCAGGGTAGGCCCGGAGGTGGAAACCACCCAGCCATAGGGCCAGCTGCCCAGGGTAGCCTGGTGTGGTGGCACAAACAGGGGCCACAACAAGGGTGACGGGCCGAACCTAGACTTGACGCAGGGACAGCCTCGTACCCCAGGGAGGTCCTTAGGGGGGAACGCCCTAAGCGATTCTTTCCCCAATTTCTCATCGGGGAGAAATTGGGCCCAGCGGAGCGTCCCCGGTGGGGGCGCTGGTTTCCGCCTGAGAAATCGGAGAAGAGCAAGCCCGCTCCTCTCTAGCCCGGACGAGCGGCCGCCTTCCCCAGAGCAAGACAGCCTCTGGGACAAAATTCCCATTGTTCCACCTTTTTATCTCTGTTATACTGAGAAGTAGATGTTTCAGTACAAAAGGAGGTGACTTGCCGTGAAACGCCTGTGGGAGAATGCTCGGCAGGTTCCGCCCGTGGGATTTGTGGCAGACGTGGTGGAGCTGTATTTTGTCCACCGGGTCAGCCGCTCCGCTGCCGAACTGGCCTATTTTCTGCTTCTGACCTTTTTCCCCATTCTCATCTGCGTCTCCGCCTTTGTCTCCAAGCTCAACCTGGAGATGTCCGCGCTGCTGGAGGAGGCCAGCTACGTGCTGCCCCAGGAGGTTTTGGCCATTTTCCAGGACTATTTGCACTATCTGGACACCCACCAGTCCGACGCCATGCTGGTGGCGGGCGTGTTTATGTCCGCCCTGTTTGCCTCCGCTGCCGTGCGGGGCCTGATGAACATCATGCACGAAATTTACGGCAGAGCCACCTTCCAGGGTATTTTCCAGCTCATTGCCAGTCTCATCTTTTCCGTGCTGCTGCTCATTACCATCTACCTGTCCATCACTGTGGTGGTCACCGGAAACTGGTTTTTCCGCATGGTGGGACAGCTGCTGAAACTGGAGGACCTGGTGGCCAAGGTGGACACCTGGCAGTGGTCCAAGTATCTGATGCTCATTGCACTGGTGTTTTTGTTTATCCTGCTGCTGTACCGGTTTTCTGCCCCGTTGGGGCATCCCCGGCCCCCGGTGATTCCCGGTGCGTTGGTGGCGGCGGTGGCGCTGACCGTGGCCTCCATGATTTTCTCCACCTTTATGGAACATTCCACCCGGTACTCCCTGGTGTACGGGTCTTTGACCTCGGTGATCATCCTGCTGGTGTGGCTGTACCTGTGCGGCAACATCCTCATTGTGGGCAGCCTCATCAACTACGTCATTCACCAGAGAAAACACAGATAAGGGTATAATTTTTCCCCAAACAGCCACTCTAAGGGCAGATCATCCGGGAGGTGGCGGACATGTGGCAAGTGGGCGTGTGGGAGCCGGAGGAGCCGGTGAGCCCCCTGCTGGTGGAGCTGGCAGAGGGGGCGGGCTGCCTCATTCGGGCCTGCTGCGCCCCCCATCCCACCTGGAATACCCCTCTGGACCTGCTGGTGGTGGCCCCCCACGGGCCCCGGGCGGTGTGTCTGCCCCGATGCCGGGCCGCCCTGGTGCCCGGGGACGTGGCTCCGCCCCAGTGCTCCGCCCCGCCCCCCATCTGGGTCAGCTACGGCTGTGCCAACTGCAACACCCTCACCCTGTCCAGCCTCACCGCCCACTCCGCCGCCGTAGCGGTACAGCGGGAATTTCCACACCTGGGGGGCGGCATTGTGGAACGTCAAGAGCTGGTGCTCCCCTATCCCGGCCCCGCCCCGCTGCCTTTTTTGGCCCAGGTGGGGACGGCGCTGCTGTTGGGTCTGCTGCCCTGAGAGGGGGAGCATTTCTTCTTCCGGGCTTTACGTCTCCAAAATCATATGATATAATTTTCGGCATAAGATTGGAGCTGATACTGCCATGGAAGAACTGGTAGAATTAAAAGAAACGATTACATCCCAACGGCCGGACAACTGGGACCGCCTGCCGGACATTCCTCTCTATATGGACCAGGTGGTGTCCTACCTCACCCGTCAGATGGTGTGTTTTGAGGAGGGGGACGGTCTGACCTCCGCCATGATCAACAACTACATCAAGGACGGTCTGCTGGCCCGGGCCAACGGCAAGAAGTACGGCAAGGAGCACCTGGCCTATCTCACCGCCATCAGCGACCTCAAGCAGGTGCTCAGCGTGCGGGAGATGCGCACCCTGGTGGCCATTGGTAAGAATGTGGGCACCAGTCAGGAGCAGTACGACTACTTCTGCCGGGTGCTGGACCAGGCTCTGGACCAGGCCGCCGGACAGCTCAATGAAGAGGCGGAGGAGGAGAAGCTGCCCGGCATGGTGCTCACCTACGCCTTGCAGAGTTACGCCCACGGGCTGGTGTGTCGGCGGCTGCTGGAGATCATGGCCCAGAAGTCGGGGTGTGCCGACCTGTTGAAGGGCGGGAAAAAGAAGTAACACACCAGACGGTCAAGAAAACCTCATGTCAATGTAAGAGGGACAGACTATCTTGCATCGTCAAAAAGCCCTCGGCAGAGTTTTCCCATCCGCAGATGGGAAAATAAATGGAAATAACGTTTTTTTCGGGGACATGCGCATCGAAAAAAACACTTCTCAGTCCGCCAGTGTGGCCTTGGGTCGCCCTTTGGCCCAAGGCTGCATGCAGCGGGCTGCAACTCCTCGAAAAAATGCTGGCATTTTTGAGAAGCGTGTCGAACAGGTTCGACACGCACACATGAAGGAGGAATGATCCCATGTCAAACTACGTCATTGTCACCGATTCGTCCTGCGACCTGCCCGCCCACCTGGTGGAAGAGCTGGAATTACATACCGTGCCCTTGGCCTTCCTCTTTGGGGAGAAGACCTACTACAACTACCCCGACAACCGGGAGATGAGCCCCAAGGCCTTCTATGACCGTCTGCGTGCGGGGGAGATGGCCACCACCAACGCCATCAACGTGGGACAGGTGACGGATTTCCTCACCCCCTTCCTGGAGGAGGGCAAGGACATCCTGATTTTGAGCTTCTCCTCCGGCCTGTCTACTTCCTTTAATTCCTATTCCATCGCCGCCCAGGACCTGGCCGAGCAGTACCCGGACCGCACCATCCGGGTCATCGACACCCTGTGCGCCTCTCTGGGCCAGGGTATGCTGGTGTACCAGGCCGCCCAGCTGCGCCAGGCAGGGAAGAGCCTGGACGAGGTGGCCCAGTGGGTGGAGGACAACAAGCTGCGCCAGTGCCACTGGTTCACCGTGGACGACCTGTTCTTCCTCAAACGGGGCGGGCGGGTATCTGCCGCCACCGCCGTGGTGGGCACCATGCTGCAAATCAAGCCGGTGCTCCACGTGGACAACGAGGGCCACCTCATCAGCGTGGCCAAGGCCCGGGGCCGCAAGGCGTCCTTGCAGGCCCTGGTAGACAAGGTGGGCCAGCTGGGGGAGGACGTGGCCAATCAGACCATGTTCATCAGCCACAGCGACTGTGAGGCGGACGCCCAGTTTGTGGCCGACCAGATCAAGCAGAAGTATGGCACAAAGGAGATCATCCTCAACGATATCGGGCCCGTCATCGGCGCCCACACCGGCCCCGGCTGCGTGGCGCTGTTCTTCATGGGCAAGCACCGGTAAGGGCAATGAAGAATGAATAGTGAAAAATGAAGAATGAAGGAGTGCCGCTTGGGCGGCACGACTCAAAAGAAAAACCGGCGCATCTGCGCCGGTTTTTTGCTTTGAAATCGGTGCTGCTCAAAGCAGCACACCATACTTCTTCACTATTCACTATTACTTATTCACTAGCAGCTAAACGGCTGCTTTTTGGCAGCCGTTTAGCTGCTCTGCCGCTCCACCAGTTCCCAGGGTGCCACCATGGACTCCCCCTTCTTGCCGTGGAACAAATCCACCAGCAGTTGGGCGGCCATCTGGCCTACGTTGTAGGTGCCGTGGGACAGGGACGTGATGGGCACGGGGGCCAGCTGGCTGTAGGCGCTGTTGTCGAAGCTCACCACCGCCACGTCCTGGGGCACCCGTTTGCCCCGCTGGACCAGGATGCTCACCAGGCGGGAGGCCACCTCGTCGTTGTAGCACACTGCCGCCGTGCACCCCTCCAGGGTCTTGAGCACCTGCTCCCAGGGCTCGTCCTCTTGCAGCAGGTCGGTCTTGGTCTCGGTGTTGTACCAGAACACGTGCTGCTGGTCCAGGGGCAGCCCCAGGTCCCGCAGCCCTTCCAGGTAGCCGGAATACCGCTGCAAGCCCTGGATGTCGTCGTTTTTGAACAGGCCCATAATGGCCCGGTGTCCCTTATTATAGAGGTACTCCACCAGCATCCGCCCGCCCCGGTAGTTGTCGTCCAGCACCGACAGGCAGTCGGGCATCTCCCGGTAGTAGCCGTGGAGGAACACCATGGGAATGCCCCGGGCCGTAATCTCCTGATACAAATCCAGGTTGGGGTTGGGCAGGCCCGTCTTGATGCCCTCCACCAGAATGCCGTCGGGCACGTGCTCGTCCAGCAGGGAGGTGAGGATCTTCCGCTCGTTGGCCACCAGGTTCTGGGTGGCGTACAGGGTGAGGGCGCAGTTGTTGGCGGCCAGCACCGTCTCAATCTCCCGCAGAATGCTGGGGAAGATATAATTACTAATGTAAGTGGTGATAACGGCCACGGTACGGCGGCCACCCTTGTCCCGCTTGGCCAGATGGGAGCCGCTGCCCTGGCGGCGCTCAATGAGGCCCTCGGAGGCCAGCAGGCTCAGCGCCTGCCGTACCGTCTGGCGGCTGACCTGGAACTGGCCGCACAGAGCCTGCTCGGTGGGCAGAAGCATGGTTTCATCGTATTGTCCAGACTGGATTTCCCGGCGCAGGGTGTCTGCGACCGTTTGATATTTGGGGCGCACAATGTCCCCCCCTCTCTCTCGTAGTTCTCTGGGATTGGTCCGATGGGTTTGTTATCGAAAGTATACCATATTTGTACATATGGTGCAACACATGTTCGGAATATTTGTTTTAAATTTTGCGAAAGGGTAGGTACCTTTTCAAAACAAGTCTCGGCAATATTCCAATACCACCAGTCAAATTCAGAAAATAAAAGCCCAGAATCTGGCAAAGGAATCCGAAGCTCGATGGATTGTGAAAAAATCCACCGGGCTGTTCTGGTGGGATTTGTGCACAATGCCCGTTTTCTGGAAGAGCGGTTTTTGCGTATATTGATTAAATATTCCAGGCGTTTCGGAAAAACTGGAACCGATTGGGAGTCTTTCTCGTGGTTATCACCAATTTGTCAGAATGTTTTCACAAATTTGTATTGTTGTAAACCTAGAAATGAATAGTTGTTCGTACATTTGCTTGACATTTGAAATTTTGTTGGTATACTGAAATCACAAAGCACCGAACGGCAGCGGAACAAAACATCTGCCCCGGTGGAACAAGTGAAATATTTGAACGGAGGTCACTACAATGAAGAAGAAATTACTTGCACTGTCCTTGTCCCTGGCCATGGCGTTCTCCCTGGCAGCTTGCGGCGGCAACGGAGGCACCGCAAACTCCGATACTCCCGCTGGCGGCGATTCTGAGGGCGGGCTGATTTCTGTTGGTATCATCAACAACGACCCCAACGAGTCCGGCTACCGCACCGCCAACGTGGAGGACATGAAGCGGGTGTTCTGTGAGGAAAACGGCTATGAGCCTCAGTTCTATTACTCCCTGAAGAACGACGAGCAGATCGCCGCTGCCAAGCAGATGATTCAGGACGAGGTGGACTACCTGCTGATCTCCGCCGCTGGTACTTCCGGCTGGGACACCGTGCTCCAGGACGCCCAGGACGCTGGCATTCAGGTGATTCTGTATGACCGCACCATCGAGGCTGACGACAGCCTGTATGTGGCCGCCGTCATCTCCGACATGGCCAAGGAAGGCGAGACCGCTGTGACTTGGCTGGCCGATCAGGGCCTGGAGGAGTACAACATCATCCACATCCAGGGCACCATGGGCTCCGCCGCTCAGGTGGGCCGTACCGGCGCTCTGGACGAGAAGGTGGCCGCTGAGGACAACTGGAACATGGTCACCCAGCAGACCGCTGAGTGGAACGCTGAGACCGCTCAGCAGATTGTCCAGTCCGTCATCGACGGCGGCAAGGAATTCAACGTCATCTACGCTGAGAACGACGACATGGCCAAGGGCGCTGTGGCCGCTCTGGATGCCTCCGGCATCACCCACGGCAAGGACGGCGACGTGATCGTCATGGGCTTCGACTGCAACAAGTGGGCTCTGGAGGAAGTGCTGGCTGGCCGCTGGAACTACGACGGTCAGTGCAACCCCTTCCAGGCTGACACCATCAACGAGATCATCCAGGGCCTGGAGAACGGCGAGGAGCCCTCTGAGAAGATGATCTACCTGGAGGAGAAGGGCTTCGACGCCGCCACCATCACCCAGGAGGACGTGGACACTTACGGCATCTAAGTTCTGTTCCTTACTGAACAAGACACGATCCTGAACATCCTCAAGACATGATTTGGGCACGCGGTTCGGCTTTCCCGGCCGTCCCGCGTGCCCGTTTTGTGCCCATTTTACTATGAAACGAGAGAAGTTTCCCACCTCGGCTGCGGCGGGGGAGAGAGGGAGCTTCCGTCGAACGGAGGCGAAGATTGATGCAAGAGAAGTCGGTTTTGGAGCTGCGGGGTATCTGTAAATACTTTCCCGGCGTCAAAGCTCTGGAAAATGTGGATTTCACCCTGCGGGAAGGGGAAATTCACGCACTGATGGGTGAAAACGGTGCTGGTAAGTCCACCTTGATCAAAGTTTTGACCGGCGTGTATGAGAAGGACGGCGGTGAGATCTTTGTCAAGGGGCATCAGGGCGCGGTGGCCATCCGCTCCCCCCAGGATGCCCAGAACATCGGCATCAGTACCGTGTACCAGGAAATCACCCTCTGCCCCAACCTGACGGTGGCAGAGAACATGTACATCGGGCGCACCAAGGGCGCCATGACCAACTGGCGGAAGATGAACCAGGGGGCGGCCAAGCTGCTCCACGCCCTGGGCATCCCCGCCACCCCCACTCAGCAGCTGGGCACCTGCTCCATCGCCGTGCAGCAGATGGTAGCCATTGCCCGTGCGGTGGATATGGACTGTAAGGTCCTGATTTTGGACGAGCCTACCTCTTCTCTGGACGAGGGCGAGGTGGAGAAGCTGTTCACCCTGATGCGGGACCTGCGGCTCAAGGGCGTGGGTATCATCTTTGTCACCCACTTTATGGACCAGGTGTACGCCGTGTGCGACCGCATCACCGTGCTGCGGGACGGCACTCTGGAGGGTGAGTACCCCATCCAGGAGCTGCCCCGGGTCCAGCTGGTGTCCAAGATGCTGGGCAAGGAGTTGGACGACATGGCCTCCATCCGCAAGGGCGACGAGGCCGAGCATGTGGACCACGGCACCCCCGTGCTGGAGGCCCAGGGCCTGGCCAGCACTGAGGGCATCAAGCCCTTCGACTTCCACATCCAGAAGGGCGAGGTCAACGGCTTCACCGGCCTGCTGGGCTCTGGCCGAAGCGAGTGTGTCCGGGCCATCTTTGGCGCCGACCACAAGACCCAGGGCAAGGTGCTCATGGATGGCAAGGAAGTGAAGATCAGCAAGCCTCTGGACGCCATGAAGCTGGGCATCGGGTATCTGCCCGAGGACCGCAAGCGGGACGGCATCGTGGGAGACCTGTCGGTGCGGGATAACATCATCCTGGCCATGCAGGTGATGAAGGGCTTCTTCCACCCCATCTCTAAGGCCAAAGCTCAGGCCTACGCCGAGGAGTACATCAAGCTGCTGGAGATCAAGACCGCCTCGGCGGACACCCCCATCAAGCAGCTGTCCGGCGGCAACCAGCAAAAGTGCATTCTGGCCCGCTGGCTGCTCACCGACCCCCGTTACCTCATTTTGGACGAGCCCACCCGTGGTATCGACGTGGGCACCAAGACCGAGATTCAAAAGCTGGTGCTGAAGCTGGCCGCCGAGGGCAAGAGCGTCACCTTCATCTCCTCCGAGATCGACGAGATGCTGCGCACCTGCTCCCGTCTGGTGGTCATGCGTGACCGCAAGATGGTGGGCGAGCTTACCGGAGACCAGCTCAACCAGACCCAGGTCATGGCAACAATTGCAGGAGGTGAATCCTGAGATGACAAAAGTGAAAACTCCCGCCAAGCAGGGCGTGGGCGCCAAGCTGAGCTGGCTGGTCCATCAGCAGATTTTCATTCCCATTGCCGCCCTTCTGATTCTGGTGGTCTTTAACCTGATTGCAGACCCCTCCTTCTTTGCCATCTCCATCGGCACCAACAACAACGGCGACCCGGTAGTTTCCGGCCAGCTGATCACCATTTTGAACAACGCCTCGGAGCTGGTCATTCTGGCCATCGGTATGACTCTGGTGACGGCGGCTTCCGGCGGACAAGATATTTCCGTGGGCGCCAACATCGCCATCGCCGGTTCTGTGATCCTGCGCATCCTCTGCGGCACCAACGGCAGCACCGACGCCGTGTCCGCTGGTATGCTGGTGCTGGCCGTGCTGGCCGCCTGCGTGGTGTCCATGCTCTTCGGCGCCTTCAACGGCGTGCTGGTGGCCAAGTTCAAGATTCAGCCCATGGTGGCCACTCTGATTCTCTACACCGCTGGCCGCTCCATCGCCGCCTGGATCAACAACAACACCCTGCCCGTGGTCAACGACCCCTTCTTTGGCTACTTCGGCAACTTCATTCCCGGCATTCCTGTTCCCACTCCCATCTTCATCGCCGTGATCTGCATGATTATCATCGCTCTGGTGATGAAGTTCACCACCCTGGGCCTGTACACCCAGTCCGTGGGTATCAACAGCCACTCTGCCCGCCTCAACGGCCTGAACCCTGCCTTCATCAAGTTCCTGACCTATGTGATTCTGGGCCTATGCGTGGCCGTCGCTGGCTTTATCAAGGTCAGCCGTATTTCCACCATCAACTACTCCGTCATCGCCAAGGACATTGAGATGGACGCCATCCTGGCTGTAGCCCTGGGCGGCAACGCTCTGAGCGGCGGTAAGTTCAACATGGGTGCCTCCATCCTGGGCGCCTACGTCATCCAGTTCCTCACCACCACCCTGTTCAAGTTCCAGGTTCCCTCCGATGCCCTGCCCGCCTACAAGGCCGTGGTGGTCATCATTCTGGTGGTTCTGAGCGCACCTGTGGTGCGGGAGAAGCTCTCCAAGCTGGCCAAGAAAGCAAAGGGGGCGAAGTAAGATGTCACAGAACGTTGCAGTGAAAAACGGAAGATTGACCCACCGCGGCGGCATGTCCGACACCACGCTGCTGCTGACCATCACCATCGTGGTCTTCTTCGTGATGTACGCCTGCGCCATGATCTTCCTGGGGGCCGGCTTCTTAAAGGCCCAGACTCTGTTTAACATCCTCAATGAGAACGCCGCCCTGATCATCCTCTCCTGCGGCATGAGCATCGTCATGATCACCGGCGGTATTGATATTTCCGTGGGCACCATGACCGCTCTGGTGTGTATGAGCTGCGCTGTGCACCTGGACTACCAGGGCGGCAGCGTCGTCACCGCCGCTCTCCTGGCTCTGGGCATCGGCCTGGCCTTCGGCGTGGTCCAGGGCTTCCTGGTGGCCTACCTGGAGATCCAGCCCTTCATCGTCACCCTGGCCGGTATGTTCTTTGCCAAGGGCATGACCACCATCGTCAACTCCACTCAGTTCAACGTGGAAAACGAGGCCTTCCAGGCCTTCAAGGGTATCCGCGTGTATGTCCCCTTCATGGGCTCTGTGAACAAGCTGGGCAAGTACATCCCCGCTTATGTGGAACCCGGCGTCATCATCGCCCTGGTGGTGGTGATCCTGCTCTTCGTGCTCCTGCGCTGGGGTAAGCTGGGCCGTAACTTCTACGCCGTGGGCGGCAACATGCAGAGCGCCAACATGCTGGGCATCAACGTCAAGCGTACCAAGTTTATGGCCCACCTGCTGTGCGGCCTGCTGGCCGGTATCGGCGGCTTCGTGTACTTCCTCCACGTGGGCTCCGGCTCTCCCTCTCACGCCAGCGGCGCTGAGATGAACGCCATCGCCTCCTCCATCATCGGCGGCACCATGCTCACCGGTGGTGTGGGTAACATCATCGGCACCTTCTTCGGCGTGCTGTCCCTGGGCACCATCAAGAACATCGTGTCCGCTCTGGGCCTGGACGACGCCTGGTGGACCAACATCACCGTGGCAGCTATGATCTGCCTGTTCCTGGTCATCCAGAGCGTGGTGCTGGCTCGCAAGAACAAGAAATAACCCCAACCAACCACAAACCTCTGACGGGGGGCGGGGCCATGTCCCCGCCTTCCCGCCGGAGCAAGCGCATAGAGGACGCTCCTCCCTGGGAGCCGGAGCCGGGTGTTTCCGGTGACTCATCCGCCCTGACCCTGGGGTTGACTTCGGCACGGAGTGCTTCTCATTGTCGTGAACAAGAGAGGCGCTCCGTTTCTCTATCCTGACAAAAGGAGTTTTTTCCATGGATATGAAAGAATTTCTCGCAAACGGTCAGGCCTGTCTGGGCATCGAGCTGGGCTCCACCCGCATCAAGGCGGTGCTCATCGGCCCTGACCACGCCCCCATCGCCTCCGGCGACCACAGCTGGGAGAACCGCTATGAGGGCGGCTACTGGACCTACTCCCTGGAGGACGTGTGGACCGGGCTGCAAGACGCCTACGCCCACCTGTCCGCCGATGTGGAAGCCCGCTACGGGGTGAAGCTGACCCGTGTGGCCTCCATGGGCTTCTCCGCCATGATGCACGGCTACCTCCCCTTCGGCCATGAGGGCCAGCTGCTGGCCCCCTTCCGCACCTGGCGCAACACCACCACCGGGCAGGCCGCTGAGATTCTCAGCGAGCGGTTCAACTTCAACATTCCCCAGCGCTGGTCCATTGCCCACCTGTACCAGGCCATCCTCAACGGCGAGGACCACGTGCCCGACGTGGCCTTTATCACCACGCTGGCGGGCTACGTGCACTGGAAGCTCACCGGGGAGAATGTCCTGGGTGTGGGCGACGCCAGCGGCGTGTTCCCCATTGACTCCAACACCTGCGACTACGACCAGGCCATGGTGGACAGCTTTGACGCCCTGGTGGCCGACAAGGGTTACTCCTGGAAGCTCCGGGACATCCTGCCCCGGGTGGCGGTGGCCGGCGACAACGCCGGAACCCTCACCGCCGAGGGCGCCAAGCTGCTGGACCCCACCGGGACCTTGCAGCCCGGCGCCATCCTCTGCCCCCCCGAGGGGGACGCTGGCACCGGCATGGCCGCCACCAACGCCGTGGCCAAGCGCACCGGCAACGTGTCGGCGGGTACCTCGGTGTTCTCCATGATCGTGCTGGAGAAGCCCCTGAGCCGCCGCTACGAGGAGATCGACATGGTCACCACCCCCGACGGGGCTCCCGTGGCCATGGTCCACTGCAACAACTGCACCAATGAGATCAACGCCTGGGCGGAGGTCTTCTCCGGCCTGCTCACCGCCCTGGGCCATGAGGTGGACAAAAACGCCCTGTACACCGCCATGTTTACCTCCGCCCTGGAGGGCAAGGCGGACGGGGACGGGCTCCTGCTCTACAACTACCTGTCCGGCGAGCCGGTCACCGGCCTCAGCGACGGCCGGCCCCTGTTGGTGCGTGGCCCCGAGGCGCACCTGAACTTTGCAAACTTCATGCGCACCCAGCTCTATTCCGCTCTGGCCACCTTGAAGGTGGGCCTGGACATTCTGGGTGAGGAGCATGTGGCGGTGGACCGCCTCATGGGCCACGGCGGATTCTTCAAGACCCCTGTGGTGGGCCAGCGCATTCTGGCTGCCGCCGCCAACAGCCCCGTAGCCACCATGGAGACCGCCGGAGAGGGCGGACCCTGGGGCATGGCCCTGCTGGCCGCCTATGCGGTACATAAGGCCGACGGCCAGTCCCTCCAGGACTACCTGAACACCCAGGTCTTCGGTGACCAGAAGGTGTCTGTGGTGGAGCCTCAGGCCGAGGACGTGGAGGGCTTCACCAACTTTATGGTGCACTATAAGGCGGGCCTGGCTGTGGAGCGGGCCGCCGTGGAACACGTATAATAAAAACTTGACATAACGGAGGTTATGAACATGAACAACAAAGAATTTTGGTTTGTCGTGGGCAGCCAGTTCCTGTATGGCCCCGAAGTGCTGGAGATCGTGGATCGCCGCGCCGCCGAGATGGTGGACACCCTCAACGCCACCGGAAACCTGCCCTGCAAGCTGGTATACAAGGTCACGGCCAAGACCAATAAGGAGATCGCCGACGTGGTGAAGGCCGCCAACTATGACGATAACTGCTGCGGTATCGTCACCTGGTGCCACACCTTCTCCCCCTCCAAGATGTGGATCAACGGCTTTGTCAACCTGCAAAAGCCCTACTGCCACCTGGCCACCCAGTACAACCTGGAGATCCCCAACGAGGAGATCGACATGGACTTCATGAACCTCAACCAGGCTGCCCACGGCGACCGGGAGCACGGCTTCATCGCCGCCCGTCTGCGCATGCCCCGCAAGGTCATCGCCGGCTACTGGAAGGACGAAGAGGTCCAGAAGCGTCTGGGCCGCTGGATGCGCACCTGCCTGGGCGTGGACTTCTCCCGCAACCTGAAGGTCATGCGCTTTGGCGACAACATGCGGGAAGTGGCCGTCACCGAGGGCGACAAGGTGGAAGTGCAGGCCAAGCTGGGCTGGCAGGTGAACACCTGGGCCGTGGGCGATCTGGTGGAAGTGATGAACCAGGTCACCGACGCCGAGATTGACGAGCTGATGGAGGTCTATAAGGCCAACTATGATATCGCCACCGACAACGTGGAGGCCATTCGCTACCAGGCTCGGGAAGAGATCGCCATGAAGAAGATGATGGATGCAGAAGGGTGCAAGGCCTTCTCCAACACCTTCCAGGATCTCTACGGCATGGAGCAGCTGCCCGGCCTGGCCAGTCAGCACCTGATGGCTCAGGGCTACGGCTACGGCGGCGAGGGCGACTGGAAGGTGTCCGCCATGACCGCCATCATGAAGGTCATGGGTGAGAACGGCAACGGCGCCTCCGGCTTTATGGAGGACTACACCTACCACCTGGTGCCTGGCCACCAGTACTCCCTGGGCGCCCACATGCTGGAGGTGTGCCCCTCTCTGGCCTCTGCCCGGCCCCGCATTGAGACCCACCACCTGGGCATCGGCATGAACCGCAAGGACCCCGCCCGCCTGGTGTTCGAGGGCAAGGAAGGGGACGGCATTGTGGTCTCCCTCATCGACATGGGCGGCCGCCTGCGCCTGATCTGCCAGGACATCCACTGCGTCAAGCCCATCATGGAGATGCCCAACCTGCCCGTGGCCCGTGTCATGTGGACCGCTGAGCCCTCTCTCACCACCGGTGTGGAGTGCTGGATCACCGCTGGCGGCGCCCACCACACCGTCCTCAGCTACGACGTCACCGCCGAGCAGATGAAGGATTGGGCCAACATCATGGGAATTGAATTTGTCCACATCAGCAAGGATACCACCGTGGAAGGCCTGGAAAAGGAACTGTTCTGGAACGACCTGGCCTGGAAGCTGAAGTAATCAGCCATACGCAATCATAAATATTGTTTATTATTCCTTCCTCCCTCAAACCTGTGCCCCAGGGGTGTGCGTGGCACGCCCCTGGGGCCAATCCGGCAAAGAAGTCCACGGACTTCTTTACCAAAAGGATTGCATGACGGATGGGACTCGATTTCTTGCGAAAAAGTCGCCCCATCCGCCATGAGATGTGTCATTTCCCATGCGCATGTCCTGGGAAATGACGGGATTTCGATGAATTCCGTCGCCAGCGGGCGACGGAACTCTGCGAGGCTTTTTGATAAGAATTGCGTGAATTTGTCTATGCCCCAAGGGTGTGTCTGGCATACCTCTGGGGTTTTCTGATATGAAAAGGAGTTTGAAACTATGACCGCAGCTGAAAAAAAGCAACTGGCGGTGACCGCCTGCAAGGTGCGCATGGGTGTCATCGAGGGCACCCACGCCGCCAAGGCCGGACATCCCGGCGGCTCTCTGTCCGCCGCAGACCTGTTTACCTACCTCTACTTTAAAGAGATGCGCATCGACCCCGCCAATCCCCGCTGGGAGGATCGGGACCGCTTTGTTCTCTCCAAGGGCCACACCGCCCCCGGCCTCTACGCCGCTCTGGCCAACCGGGGCTACTTCCCCGTGTCTGATTTGCTCACCCTGCGCCAGATTGGCAGCCACCTCCAGGGCCACCCCAACATGAACCTGACTCCCGGTATTGATATGTCCACCGGGTCCCTGGGCCAGGGCCTGTCCGCCGCCGCTGGCATGGCCAAGGGCGCCAAGTTCCTGGGCAAGGACATCAACGTCTACTCCCTGCTGGGCGACGGCGAGCTGGCCGAGGGCCAGATTTGGGAGGCCACCATGTTTGCCGCCCACTACAAGCTGGACAACCTGTGCATCATCGTGGACATCAACGGCCTGCAAATTGACGGCCGCACCTGCGACGTGATGAACACCGAGCCTGTGGATGCCAAGTTCGCCGCCTTTGGCTGTGACGTGGTGAAGGTGAACGGCCATGACTTCCAGGAGCTGGAGGACGCCTTCGCCAAGTTCCACGCCAACCACGGCACCGGAAAGCCCACCGCCATCCTCATGAAGACAACCAAGGGCAAGGGCGTGTCCTATATGGAAAATCAGGCCGGGTGGCACGGCAAGGCCCCCAACGACCAGGAGTATGAGCAGGCCATGGGCGAGTTGAAGGCCCAGCTGGCAGAAGTGGAGGGGATGTAACATGGCAGACGTGAAGAAAATCGCAACCCGTGAGAGCTACGGCAACGCCCTGAAGGAGCTGGGCGAGACCCACGCCGATCTGGTGGTGCTGGACGCCGACCTGGCCGGGGCCACCAAGACCGCGATCTTCAAGAAGGCGTTCCCCGAGCGCCACTTCGACTGCGGCATCGCCGAGGCCAACATGGTCAACGTGGCCGCCGGTCTGTCCACCATGGGCTTTGTGCCCTTTGCCGCCACCTTCGCCATGTTCGCCGCCGGGCGGGCCTATGAGCAGGTGCGCAACACCATCGGCTACCCCCACCTGAATGTGAAGATCGGCGCCACCCACGGCGGTATCTCCGTGGGCGAGGACGGCGCTTCCCACCAGTGCTGTGAGGATTTCGCCCTCATGCGCACCATCCCCGGCATGACCGTCATGTCTCCCGCCGACGACGTGGAGGCCCGCAAGATGGTGAAAGCCGCCTATGAGATGGAGGGCCCCGTGTACATGCGCTTTGGCCGTGCCGCCGTCCCCGTCATCCACGACGAGGACTATGAGTTCCAGATTGGCAAGGGCGAGGTGCTCACCGATGGCACCGACGTGGCCATCATCGCCAACGGCCTGCTGGTGGCCGAGGCTTTGGAGGCCGCTGAGACCCTGGCCCAGGCCGGTATCTCCGCCCGGGTCATCAACATGGCCACCATCAAGCCTCTGGACGAGGAACTGGTGCTGAAAGCTGCCCGTGAGTGCGGCAAAATCATCACCTGTGAGGAGCACAACGTGCTGGGCGGCCTGGGCGAGGCCGTGTGCGGCGTGCTGGCCGAGCAGTGCCCCACCCCTGTGCGCCGCATCGGCGTCAACGACGAGTTCGGCCACTCCGGCCCCGCCGGAGCCCTCCTCAAGCAGTTCGGCCTGTGCGCCGACCACATTGTGGAGGTGGCCCGGGACTTCGTGGGTAAGTAAAAAATTGCTGCTGCTATGTTCTCCCCTGCCTGCGGGCAGGGGAGATTTTTTGTTTTTCTCTCCTATGCCAAAATAGTTTTTAGTAAAAATATGCCTGACAAAAATCTGGAATTGGAAACATTTCCAATTGAATTTCGGTGATTTTTCAGAGTTTTGAAGAAAACATACCACTTTGTACAATTTCACATGGATGCGAAATGGAATCTCTTGTGTTTTCGCATAAAGCATGTTACACTTATCCTGCGTATTTGTGCAGAGGGGTGTTTTGCGCCCTTCGGCACGCCGGACCGGATTTTTACCGGGAATGAAAAGAAGGAGGAATATCATGTTCCAAAAGAAACGGCTGCTGGCAGGCGCTTTGGCCCTGGTGATGGGCGCGAACCTGGTAACAGTTGGCGCATTCGCCCGTGGCGAGAGTCGCTCCACCAGCACACAGACTTCCTCTCCTGAGGAGACGGTCTACGTCAACAGCTATGGCGGGGACAGCCGCACCGTGGACTTCAATGACCACTGGCGGTTCAACCTGGGCAGCGGCGACGCAGACCCCAACTACAACGACTCCGCTTGGCGGGACGTGGATCTGCCCCACGACTACAGCATCGAGCAGGAGTACAGCAAGAGCGGCGAGGCCGAGAGCGGCTACTTGCTGGGCGGCACCGGCTGGTACCGCAAGACCTTCTCCATCACCCCTGAGTGGAAGAACAAGGTCGTATCTGTCAACTTCGGCGGCGTGTACATGAACGCCACCGTGTACCTCAATGGCCATGAGCTGGGCTTCCACCCCTATGGCTATACCTCTTTTGCCTTCGAGCTGCCCCAGGAGTACCTGAACTATGAGGGCGACAACGTGCTGGCCGTGAAGGTGGAGCACCAGACTCCCTCCAGCCGTTGGTATTCCGGCAGCGGTATCTACCGCTCCGTGCACCTGACCGTCACCGATCCCGTGCACGTGGACCGCAACGGTACTTACATCACCACCCCCAATCTGGCTGAGTCCGAGGGTGCCGACGGCACCGTGAACGTGGTCACCACCGTGGCCAACCAGAGCGGCGAGGCCGCCAACGTGGTGGTGCGTCAGAGCATCTACGAGCTGGGCGGCGAGCAGTCTGTGGCTTCTGTCACCGGCGAGACCGTCACCGTGGACGCCAACTCCACCAAGGACGTGACCCTCACCGCCAAGGTGGACAACCCCAAGCTGTGGGACACCGACACCCCCAACCTGTACACCGCCGTCACTGAGGTGCTGGTGGACGAGCAGGTGGTGGACACCTATACCACCGAGTTCGGCTTCCGCTGGACTGAGTTCAACAACGACTCCACTGGTTTTGAGCTCAACGGTGTGCCCACCCGTCTCAAGGGCGTGTGCATGCACCACGACCAGGGCGCTCTGGGCTCCGAGGCCTGGTACCGGGCCATCGAGCGTCAGGTGGAGATCCTCAAGGAGATGGGCTGCAACGCCATCCGCGTCACCCATAACCCCGCCGCTCCCGAGCTGGTGGAGATCGCCAACCGCAAGGGCATCATGCTCATCGACGAGGCCTTCGACACCTGGACCAACCCCAAGAACGGCAACACTCAGGACTACTCCAAGTGGTTCAACGTGACCATCGCCGAGGGCAACAACATCCTGGGCGGCGAGACCGGCATGACCTGGGCCGAGTTCGACGTGAAGGCCATGGCCAACCAGGACAAGAACGCTCCCGCTGTTATCATGTACTCTCTGGGCAACGAGATCTTTGAGGGCCTGTCCTATCCCAACGTCTCCAACTACCCCCAGATCGCCCGGAACCTGTGCACCTGGCTGCAGGAAGTGGATGCTTCCCGTCCTGCCACCTTCGGCCAGAACTCCGCCAACGACGGCATGGCCCAGCAGGTGGCTGCCGTCATCAACGAGTTTGGCGGCGTGGTGGGCCTGAACTATGCCGGCACCAGCCGCTATGACAGCTGGGTGGCCAAGGGCCTGAAGGTGTACTACTCCGAGACCGCTTCTGCCGTCAACAGCCGCGGCGTGTATGACCGCAAGGCCAACAACGGTGACGGCGGCAAGGGCGACTATCTGCTCACCTCTTATGATAAGAGCGCCGTGGGCTGGGGTGCCATGGCCAGCGACGCCTGGTGGCGTGTGCTGGAGCGGGACACCTCCATGGGCGAGTTCGTGTGGACTGGCTTTGACTACATCGGCGAGCCCACTCCCTGGAACGGCACCGGAGCCGGTGCTGTGGGCACCTGGCCCAAGTCTCCCAAGTCCTCTTACTTCGGCATCATCGACACCAACGGTCTGCCCAAGGACAGCTTCTATCTGTACCAGAGCATGTGGAACGAGGACGTGACCACCCTCCATGTGCTGCCCACCTGGAACCGTGAGGACATCGTGGTGGACGGCAGCGGCAAGGTGGAAGTGGTTGTGTACTCCGACGCTCCCGTGGTGAAGGTCTACCTCAACGGTGAGGAAGTTGGCACCGCCAAGACCACCGTAACCACCACCGATGCCGGTTACACCTATCGCACCTTCACCGAGGGCACTGGCGCCTTCGCCAAGAAGTCCGGCCATCAGAGCCTGTATGCCACCTTTATGGTGCCCTATGCCGCTGGTACTCTGGAGGTCAAGGCTTTTGAAGAGGATGGTACTACCCCCATCACCGACACCCAGGGCCGCAGCGTGGTCAAGACCACCTCCGGCGCCTCTCAGCTCACCCTCTCCGCTGACCGTGACTCCATCGTGGCCGACGGCGACGACCTGAGCTACATCACCATCGATGTTAAGGATGCCGACGGCAACCTGGTCAACACCAACGACGTGAACGTCCAGCTCTCCATCGAGGGCGAGGGCACCATCGTGGGCGTGGACAACGGCCGTCAGATCGACCACACCTCTTATCAGAGCCTGTCCCGCAACGCTGCCGCTGGCCAGCTGGTGGCCATCGTGCAGTCCACCGACAAGGCCGGTGAGTTTACCGTCACCGCCACCGCCAACGGCGTGAAGGCTGGCTCCGTCACCGTCACCACCACTCCTGTGGAGGACGAGGGTGGCAACAACCCCGTGGTCAGCTATGACATCTCCCGCTATCACTATGTGAAGGTGGGCAACGCCCCCGAGCTGCCCGACACCGTGGAGGTCACCTACAAGGACGGCACCACCAAGGAGCTGGGCGTGACCTGGAACGACTACAACGAGGACCTCATCCAGGAGGTTGGCGCCTTCACCATCAGCGGCGTTATCGATGAGGTGAACGTCACCACCACCGTCAACATCAGCATGCTGGACCAGGTGGCCGCTCTGCTCAACTACTCCGCCGCCGTGCGCAAGGACGGTCAGATTATTCTGCCCGCTTCCCGTCCCGCTGTTCTGGCTGACGGCAGCATCCTCAACGCCGAGTTCCCCGTGGAGTGGAACATTCCCGAGGACCTCACTGCCACCGTGGGCACCAAGGTGGTGCAGGGTACCAGCCAGGTGTTCGGCGAGGACCTCACCGTCACCGCCTCCATCCGTGTGGCTGAGGGCGACGTGACCATCGGCGGCAACGTGGCTTCCGCCGCCGCTGACTTGACCCAGAACATCCCCGAGAATCTCCAGAGCGACACCCTGGAGGCCATCCGCAACGGCTCCACCGAGGTGGACCCCAACCTGGATGGTGGCCCCAACGAGAGCACCTGGAGTAACTACGACTCCGCTCAGGCCGGCAACAAGTCCGCCTCCATTACCTTCCGCTATGATACCGCCCAGTTCCTGGGTCAGGTGGTGCTGTTCTTTGCCACCGACAGCTTCTCCGCCGCTCTGCCCTCTGACGTCCAGATGGAGGTCAGCCAGAACGGTGAGCAGTGGACCACTCTGGACATCACCAAGGGTGAGGAAACCAAGCCCCACACCAACGTCACCCGCATCCCCTACACCTTCGAGCCCCAGGATGCCGTGTACTTCCGCCTGACGGTCACCAACAAGGAGGGCGATCCCGCTTCCGCCGCTTCCTCTTACTGTGTCAGCCTCACCGAGGTGGAGCTGAATGTGGCTCAGACCAGCTTCCCCATCAACAGCTCTGACGCTCTGACTGGCATTACCGTCAACGGCAAGGCTTGGAACGACAGCCAGCTGGCTGCCCGCACCTATGACACCCAGGCTCTGCTGGTGGATACCCTGGAAGTGGACAACGGCAACAACGTTGCCTACACCGTCATCCCCGCCCACGACAACGTGGTGAAGATCCTCACCGAGTCTGAGGACCACGCCACCCGTGGCACCTACACCATCAACCTGGCCGTCAGCGGCTCCACCAACAACGATCCCACCGATGGCAGCCGTGACTACGACTACACCAAGACCACTGCCACCGCTGCCAGCCAGCAGCTGCCCCAGTCCGGCAGCGAGGGCCCTGTGGAGCTGGCTTTGGACAACAACTCCAAAACCTTCTGGCACACCAAGTGGAGCGAGTATCTGGAGAACAGCCCTGAGAAGCGCTGGATTCAGCTGGAGCTGGCTGAGGCCACCGTGCTGGACGCTCTGCGTTATCAGCCCCGTAACTCCGTGGCCAACGGTATCGTCACCGAGTACCGGGTGGAAGTGAGCATGACCGGCGAGGACGGCTCCTGGACCACCGTGGCCACCGGCACTTGGGGCCACAACACCGATTGGAAGATCGCCGTGTTCAATGAGCCCGTGGAGGCCAAGTTCGTGCGTCTGTACGGCGTGCAGACCCGCGGCGGCACTGGCGACGTGGCCAACCGCTTCATGTCCTGCGCCGAGCTGCGCGTGCGCATGGCCGAGGAGAAGATCGACCTGTCCGACGCCACCGTCACCCTGGAGAAGGACGTGTTCGCCTACACTGGCTCCGCCATTGAGCCCATGCCCACCGTGGTTCTGGGCGACAAGACCCTGAAGTACGGCGTGGACTACGCTGTGGACTACGCCAACAACGTGGAGCCCGGCACCGCCACCCTCACCGTGCGTGGTATCGTGGACTACTCCGGCACCGTGGAGAAGACCTTCACCATCTCCCAGGACGTGGAGCCCACTCCCGAGCCCACTGAGACTCCCGAGCCTACTCCCGAACCCACTGTGGAGCCTACTCCCGAACCCACTGTGGAGCCCACTCCCGAGCCCACTCCCGAACCCACTCCTGAGCCCACTCCCGAACCCACTCCTGAGCCCACTCCCGAGCCCGGCGATGTCAACAAGACTCTGCTGAAGAAGACCGTGGCCTATGCCGACACCCTGTCCACCGACGGTGTCACCGACACCGCCAAGAAGGCCTTTGAGGACGCTCTGGCCAACGCCAAGACCGTTCTGGCTGACGCCGACGCCACCCAGGACGAGGTCAACGCCGCTTGGAACCAGCTGCTGGAAGGCATCTGGGGCCTGGGCCTGGTTCAGGGCGACAAGGACGAGCTGAACCGGCTCATCGCCAAGGCCGAGGACATGATGGCCAACGCCGACAAGTACGTGGAGACCAACTGGCAGCAGCTGGTGGACGCTCTGGCCGCCGCCCAGGACGTGGCCGCTGACGGCGACGCCATGGATGAGGACATCAAGCCTGTGGCTCAGGCTCTGCTGGACGCCATCCTGGCTCAGCGCTTCAAGGCCGACAAGTCCATCCTGGAAGACCTCATCGGCAAGGCCGAGGGCATCGACCTCACCGGCTACACCGCCGAGTCCGTGGCCACCTTCCGCACCGCTCTGGCTGCCGCTCAGGATGTGATGGCTGACGCCACCCTGTCCGAGGACGACCAGAAGGTCGTGGACGACGCTGTGGCCGCGCTCCAGAGCGCCATGGACGGCCTCACCGCTGGTGGCGCTCCCGAGACCACCGACAAGCCCGAGGCCACCGATAAGCCTCAGACCACCCAGCAGCCCGACGCCACTCAGAAGCCTGAGGGCGAGAAGCCCGCTCAGACCGGCGACACCAACAACGTGATGGTGCCCGTGATCGTGGTGGTTGTCTGCGTGGTGGCTCTGGTGGCTGTGGTTGTGGTTGCCCGTAAGCGCAAGCACTAATTCACAACCCGCTGAGCACAAAACCTCATAGGGAACCAAACACCCCCGGACCGATTGGTCCGGGGGTGTTTTTGTGTCTGTGGGGGTTATTGGCACCCTCGTACATGCCACGTCAGAGGCTTGTTCTTCTCTAAGTTCTCAGGCGCAGACTTGCGCCCCTGCCAGGGACGCTCCGCTGGGGTGACTTTCTGCCGCCAGAAAGTCACCAAAGACCGCCAAAGGCGGGGCCTTCCCCCGCCTTGTGGAATCCACCCCGCGGTACGGGGAGCCCCTGCGTCCTCCTTTTTGCGGCCCTTGGCCTGGTGGGGTCACATAGATGGCATGGCAGTTCTTTTGTAAGCGCCAGCTTTTACGGCAAGTAAAACTTCTACTTCCAGGGCCTTACCCTGGTGAGCCGCTGTTCTCAGCTAACGAAAGACTGGCTCCCGGCGGCGGGAACGCCGCTTGGCCGGGGTAGGCCCGGCTGTGGAAACCACCTGACGATAGGGCCAGCTGCCCAAGGTGGCCTGGTGTGGTGGCACAAACAGGAGCCGCAGCAAGGGTGACGGGCCGAATCTAGGCTTGACGCATGGACAGCCTCGTACCCCAGGGAGGTCCTTAGGGGGGAACGCCCTAAGCGGGTTTTGGTTCCTTTTGACCGGGCAAAAGGAACCCCCAGCGGGAAGCGTCCCCACCAGGCTGGCAAGCCTGAACGAGGCCTTTTAGAAGAACAACCCCCTCAGTCTCGTCGGTGCGGACTAAGTATCCCTCGCCTCGCCCCTGGGAGGCGGGGCAAGTCTCGCTCACACCGTCGCACCTCCTCTCCCCACCAAACCCGCTTGCGCTGGGCTTTGGCGGGGACCCCATAATGCAGTCAGCTCCCCTTGCACAGGGGAGCCTTTGGGCATGGTATGGCCCCCAGCGGAGCGCGTCTCCCCTCGCCAGGGGAGCAACTTTGCACCAGAGAAATGGGAGAAGAACCATTTTATCCGCTTGCCAGAGCCTTTTTGTGGCACAAATAAAAAAGGCTCCGGGGCACCGCTGCCCCGGAGCAAAAAGAAAGAAGAAAAAGGAGAAATGAAATGAAAAGAAGAAATCACTCTTGCTTGCAAGAATAAGGATACCCGCAATTCATTACAAATATTCATGTCCAATTGTTACAAAAGAATAAAATATTTTCCTATCTCCTCATCAGCCGAATGTCGTCCCCGTAGAAGGTCAGCTCCTGATAGGCACCCGCCAGCCGGGACACCACTTGGGGAGTGTACCGGGCGCCAATCTGTTCCATGGACAAATTGGTGGAGATGATGGTGTGCTTGCCCCCTTGCAGGCGGCTGTTCACCACCTCATACAGGGTGGATTGGGCCAGGGGCGTGGTGAGCTCGCTGCCCAGGTCGTCCAGGATGAGCAGGTCACAATTTAGATACCGCCGGGTGTCGTCCCGGGCCTGCCGCTCCTGGCCCAAATCCCGGGAAAACTTCTTGGCCTCAAAGGTGGAAAACAGGCTGATGGCGGTGTCGTACACCACCGAGTATCCACGCCCCGACACCTCCCGGGCAATGCACCCGGACAAGAAGGTCTTGCCCAGTCCGGTGCCGCCGGAGAGCAGCAGGTTGTGGAGGGGATAGTCGGGGAAGCGGCGGGCGAAGCCCTCGCACACCGTTACCACCCGCTTCATGTTCTCCCGGGGAGAGCGCTTGCCCTCCCAGGGCTGGTCAGAGTACACGTCCAGGCGCAGGCGGTCGAAGTTCTGCTCGTCGGTGAGGTTCAGAAGGGCGGTGAGGGCCTTCATCTGCTCCTGGGCACACAGCTCCTTGAGACAGGTGCACATCTCCGCCCCTGCCCATCCACTGTCCCCGCATTTGGTGCAGGCGGGGGTGGGGTCCAGGGCGTCGGGCTCATAGCCCAGGGTGTGCAACAGCTCCGCCCGCTGGGCCTGGAGCTCCAAGTTGCGCCGCCGGATGTCGGCAATCTCCGGGCCGTCGGCCTGGATGGGCTTGCCGGAGATGGCCAGCCCCGCCAGCTCCGCCATGGTGCCGCCAATGGCCCGGTCCAGCTCCCGCAGACGGGGCTGACGGCGGTAGAGCTCCTGTTCCAGGTCCCAGCGGCGGCGCTCCCGAATCTCTTTCCGCCGGGCCAGCCGGGCAGAGGCCCGCTGGACAATGGCTGCATCGTAGGACATTTAGTTCCCACCTTTCTCCTGTTCCTGCAAGAATTGGTCCAGCCAGTCCGCCTGCTGCTGGATGCGGCTGGCGCTGGGCTGGTAGTTCTCCTGGGGCCTGGCCCCCTGGGTCTGGGGCTGGGCCTTGCGGGTCTGCCCGCCCCGCTCCTGCTCCACCTGCTGGGGGGTGGTATAGCCGGACTTTTTCCAGGACTCCAGAATTTTATTCACATAGGGCCAATTCATCTGACCCTTGCGGTAAATGGTGCGCTCATAGGCCAGGTGGATCATCTCATCCGAGAAGCCCCACTGAACCCAGCGGTGGATGTACTCCCGCTCCTTGTCGATGGCGGGGCGCTTCTGGGTGACCCCCACGGCGGACAGCACCCCCCATTCCCGCTGGTCGATGCTCTCCTGGTCTCGGAGATATTCCTCCGCCCGCTCCACCGTGGTGATGCCCAGCCGCTTCCACCGGAAGGCCTCCCGCTTCACCTCGGTCATGCGAGGCAGGGGGGAGGCGTCCCCCTTTTGGCGGCGGCTGGAGCGGACCACATACCCGGCCAGCATGAAGATGACCTCCACGGGCAGGGCCAGGTAGTCGTAAATGGTGTACAGGCTCTTCAGGTCGGTGTCCGAGAACACCCGGCCCAGCAGCCGCTCCATCTCCTGGGACAGCCCGTAAAAGCTCTGTTCCCGCTCCAGGGCGTCGGCAATGTCCCCACGGGTGTACTCCGGGGGTCGGTCGTCCACCGCCGGGGCAGGCTGGGGGGCAGGGGAGACGCCGGGGCAGGCCCCCTGGGCCAGTCCCATGGCGGTGAGCCGGGCAAAGGCGGCGCTGATGCGGCCGGGGTCCCACCCCAGCTGTCGGGCGGCCTGGTCCGGGTTGCTCCCTGCCTGGAGCAGGGCCAGATATAACAGGGCGCAGTCCCCGTCCCCCGCATCCACCAGACGGCGGGCGGCCTGGGCGGTCATGGACAGCACCTCATTGGGCAACAGCAGCACGGACATGGGACTTCACCTCCTTGTTTTTTCTCGTGTACCGTCTATTTTACATGAAATCCCCGAACCTGACAACAGAAAAATCCCGGCAAGTCCGGGGACTGCCGGGATTTCATGGGTCTGTTTACAGAAATTGTGCAAACACCGAGGCGGACACCACGGTGAGCACCCCCGCCACCGCAATGGCCAGGCTGCTCATGGCGCCCTCCACCTCCCCCAACTCCATGGCCTTGGCGGTGCCGATGGCGTGGGCGGAGTTGCCCAGGGCCAGGCCCTTGGCGATGGGGTGTTTGATGCGGAAGAGGGAGAAGATGAAATCGCCAATGACATTGCCCAAAATTCCCGTGACAATGATGACGGCGGTGGTGATGGCCACCACGCCCCCCAGCTCCCGGGACAGCTCCATGCCGATGGCGGTGGTCACCGACTTGGGCAGCAGGGTCACATACAGCTGGTGGTCCAGCCCGAAGAGCACCGACAGGGCCAGGATGCCCAGCCCTCCGGCGATGATGCCCGCCCCCAGGCCGCAGAGAATGGCCAGCCAGTGGGTTTTCAGCAGTTTCAGCTGCCGATACAGGGGCACCGCCAGGGCCACCGTGGCGGGCGTGAGCAGGTAGGACAGGTACTGAGCTCCCTCGTAGTAGTCGTCATAGGGAATATTCAGGGCCTTGTTGAACAGGATGACACAGCAGATGGCAATGAGCAGAGGATTGAGGATGGCCAGGGCGAACTTGCGCCGCAGCAGCAGCCCCACCTCATAGGCGATGAGGCTCACACCCACCCCGAAAAACAGGGAATTACCCAGAAACTCAGTCATGCTTCTCCCTCCATTTCATGACAAACTGGGTCACATGACCCGTGACCACCATCACCAGCACCGTGGTGAGCACCATGATGACCAGCATGGGCACCAGCACGCCGCGCAGCTGCTCCCAGCTCTCGGTGAGCCCCACGGCGGCGGGCACGAACATCACCGGCATGATCTCAATGAGAAAGTCCGAGGCCCGCTCCACCTGGTCCAGGCGGAGAATCCCGGTGCACAGGCACAGAAGCATCAGCACCAGGCCGTACACGCTGGCCGGAACCGGCAGAGGCAGCAGGGCGTGGAGCCCTTCCCCCACCAGGGACAGCAGCAGAATGATGAGAAATTGACGCAATAGTTTCAAGGAGACCCCTCCAAGCATGGAAATATACGTTCCAAATAGTAGCCTTCCCGGCCCAAGTTGTCAAGCTTCAAAGTGTATAAAACCCCAAGGCTTCGGCTTCATCTTTCTTGCCAGATTCCTCCGGTTTCACCTTGACAGGGGAGGTGGAGATGTGTATACTTGTATTAAGTCAATAATACAAGGAGGTGGACGGATGGGTTGGAATGTAGAGGGCAGCGGCCCCATCTGGATGCAGCTGCACCGGCAGTTGATGCAGCGGATTTCCTCGGGAGTGTATCCCCGGGGGAGCAAAATCCCCACCGTTCGGGAGCTGGCCGCCGAGGCTGGGGTGAATCCCAACACCATGCAGCGGGCGCTTTCTCAGCTGGAGGCGGACGGACTGGTGGTGACCAACCGGACGGCGGGACGCACCGTCACCGAGGACGGGGAAGTGCTGGCCAGAATGTGCCGCCAGCTGGCCCGAGAGCAGATTCAGGCCTATTTTGACGGCATGAAGCGGCTGGGATTTACCACTCAGCAGGCCAAAGAGTTTGTGCAAACCTGGAAGGAGGAAGAGAGATGAACCAAGATCTGATTGTATGTCAAGGGCTGGGCAAGACCTTTTCCCACACCAAGGCCCTCACCGATGTGAATCTGAACATCGGGCGGGGGAAGCTGGTGGGGCTGCTGGGGCCCAACGGCTCGGGCAAGACCACCCTCATCAAGCTCATGTGCGGGCTGTTGCAGCCCAGCTTTGGGGAGCTGACCATCAACGGCTATACCCCCGGGGTGGAGACCAAGGCCCACGTGAGCTATCTGCCCGACCGGATGTACTTTGCCGACTGGATGAAAACCCGGGATTTGCTCAGCTTTTTCCAGGATTTCTACCCGGATTTTGACCGCAAGAAGGCGGAGGACATGTGCGCCAGCCTGAAGATTCAGCCCGGCGACCGCATCAAGTCCATGTCCAAGGGCACCAAGGAGAAGTTGCAGCTGTGTCTGGCCATGAGCCGCCAGTCCTACCTGTATCTGTTGGATGAGCCCATCGCCGGGGTGGACCCGGCAGCCCGGGACTTTATTCTCAACACCATTTTGACCAATTATAACCCCGAGGCCACCGTGCTCATCTCCACCCACCTCATTGGAGACGTGGAGCGGGTGCTGGACGAGGTGGTGTTCCTCCAGCAGGGCCGGGTGTTGGGCCACGAGGCCGTAGACGACATCCGGGCCCGGGAGGGCAAGAGCGTGGACGACGTGTTCCGGGACATGTTCCGGGCCAATCCTCAGGGAGGTGACTACTATGCTGGCTAAACTGCTGAAATATGACTTCAAAGCCATGTTCAAGATTTTCCTGCCCCTGTGGGGGGTGCTGCTGGTGGTGTCCGGGATCAACCGCCTGTTTACAGGTGCTGGCCTGGATGCCGAGCAGGGCCTGGGTCTGGTCAACTCCCTGATGGTGCTGCTGTATGTGCTGCTCATCATGGCGGTGATGGTGGTGACTACGGTGATCATCATTGCCCGGTTCTATCAGGGCCTGTTGAAAGATGAGGGCTACCTCATGTTCACCATTCCCGTCAAGCCCTGGCAGCTGGTGGCCTCCAAGCTCATCAGCGCTGTGGTGATCTCCATGCTCAGCGTCCTGGTGGCGATTGTCAGTGTACTGATCATCGCCAGTTATCAGGGCTTCTTCTACGACCTGACCCAGGTGTGGGAAGTCCTGGGCGCCATGACCCCCAACGCCAACGGACTGGCGATTCTGTCGGTGGTGTCTGTGTTTGTGGGGCTGATCTGTGCGGTGTCCCAGGTGTACGCCTCCATGGCCCTGGGCCATCTGGCAGGCAGCCATCGGGTGGGCTTTGCCGTGCTGGCCTTCATTGTGCTCAGCGTCATCTGGTCCACCGTGGGCTCGGTCATCGGCATGTTTGGCTACCCGGATGTGACCACCTCTCTGACCACGGTGACCACCCAGTCCGATGCGGCCCAGGTCATGTCTGTGTTCTCGGATGTGATGGGTGCCGCCCTGGTCTGGGGCCTGGTGCTGGACGTGGTGCGCTGCGTGGTCCACCTGGGCATCACCAACTACATCCTCAGCCGTCGGCTGAACCTGGAGTAAGTGCAACGAAGAGAGAGGAGCCATAGAAATGTTGGCTTTACGGATTTTGCCAGCGTTGCTTCTAATCGTAGAGGTATGGGCGCTGCTCAACGTACGACGGGAGTGGAAGCACGCAGAGAAAACAAATGCTACTTGTGGAGAGTGGGAGGAAAAAGTTCGCCCATACCTTCGTACCATGCAGATTACCAGTGTTGCCATCGCAGTTTGTCTCATTGTGGCTGTGATTGTCCGGTAAGAAAGCCTACGCAAGCAGAGAGAGGAGCGTCCCCCATGCAACTGATTCTCGACCAGATTACCAAATCCTTCGGCACCAAAGAGGTGCTGAAAAACGCCAGCTTTACCTTTGAACAGGGAAAGATTTACGGCCTGTTGGGCCGCAACGGTTCGGGCAAAACCACCCTGTTCAACTGCCTGTCCGCCGAGTTCCCCGCCGACGGGGGCACGGTGTCCCTGGTGGACGAGTACGGCCAGACCCGCACCCCCAAGCAGGGGGACATCGGCTATGTGCTGTCCACTCCGGTGGTGCCGGAATTTCTCACCGGCACCGAGTTTGTGAAGTTCTTTCAGGAGATTTCTCAGGACAAGAGCGGCCGCACCCCGGACCAGTGGCTGGAGCTGGTGGGGCTGGAACCCGACGACCGAAACCGGCTCATGCGGGGCTACTCCCACGGCATGAAGCACAAGATTCAGATGCTGTGCTTCCTCATCGGCAGACCTCCGGTGATTTTGCTGGATGAGCCCCTCACCAGCTTTGACGTGGTGGCGGCTCTGGAGATGAAAAACCTGCTGCGGGAGATGAAAGGGGACCATATCATCCTCTTTTCCACCCACATTCTCCAGCTGGCCCAGGACCTGTGCGACGAGATCGTGCTGCTCCACCAGGGAGAGCTGGAGGGGGTGGACAACGCCAAAATCCATACCCCGGAGTTTGAGTCCTACATCGTGGACCTGCTCACCCAGGAGGAGGACGGGGAGGAGGTGGCACCGTGAACCTCACCTGTGCCTCCCAGATCTACCGCATCCGCTCGGCCATAGCGGGCAATCGGCTGGTGTACTGGCTGGGACGGGTGCCCCTCTTGAAGCGGATTTTCACCGACAAGCTGTACGCCGCCACCGAGGGCAAGCTGGTGCTGTCCATCCTGGTGTCCCTCTATCGGGGTGTCACCGCCCTGCTGGGCAAGGCCATCTACCTGGCCCTCACCTGGCTGGTGCCCCTGGCCTTGGCGGATATCAAGCCCCTGTCTCCTGACGGGTTTTCCATGTCGGTGTGGATTTTCTTCTGGCTCAGCTTTGTGGCGGGTACCATGATACAGCCCATATCCGTGGAGGCCTCCCAGCTGAAGTACACCTGCGTGCGCCAGATGGGCATGGACGCCGCCCAGTACCAGACCACCGAGATGGTCACCCACCACCTGGCCATGTTTGCGGGCTTCACCCCCTTCCTCATGCTGTGGGGCGGGCTCACCGGGGCGGGGGTGCTCCGGGGGCTGCTGCTGTCCCTGGCCCTGGCCGGGGTGCGTATGATGGCCGAGTGGTTCCACCTCATGCTGTACGCCAAATTCCGCGCTCTGCCCAGCGGCAAGGTGGGGTACATCCTGGTCTTGACGGTGGTCTGCCTGGCCCTGGCCTATCTGCCCATGCCCTTTGGGGTCATCCCGGCCCTGGACCAGGTGCTGCTCTATCCCGCCACGGTGGCCCTGCTGTTTGCCCTGGGCAGCCTGTGCGCCCGGGCCATCTCCCGCTACCCCTGCCACTATGAGCTGATTTTGGAGACCTGTCGAGCGGAGAAGCTCCCCGGCCAGGCCACGGCCCAAAAGGCCAACCAGGCCCAGTTTGAGCAGGTGAAGCTGCGGGACAGTGATTTGGACACCAGCGTGGACTTCTCCCACCTCCACGGCTGGCGGTATCTCCAGGCGGTGTTTTTCCGCCGCCACCGCCGGATGCTCCTCAAGCCCTTCTTTGTGGTCCTGGCCATTTTAGGGGGCCTCACCGTGGTGGGATGTGTTGGAATCGTGTGGTTTCGGCTCCAGGGGCAAGAGCAGGAGATGGGGGAGGTGCTCTCCTATGTGACCAAGTCTTTGCCCATCTGTGTGTTCCTGCTGTACCTCATGGACAACACGGTGGGGGAGCGCATCTGCAAGGCCATGTTCTATAACTGCGACCTGGCGCTGCTGCGCTACGGCTGGTACCGGGAGCGAGACGCCATTTTGAAGAACTTTTTCCTCCGCTGGCGGATGCTGTGCGGGGTGAACCTCATGCTCAGCGGGGCCGTGTGCGGGATGTTTGTCCTCCTCACCTTCCTGGGCGGGGGACGGCCTCCGGTGGGAGAGTTCATCCTGTTTCTGCTGGCCATCTTGTCCCTGGGTGTGTTTTTTGCCACCCACTCCCTGGGCTTGTACTACCTCTTCCAGCCCTACACCTCGGATCTGGACACGAAAAACCCCATATTCAAATTCTTGAACATCGCCATGTATGCGGTGTGCTATGGGGCCTCACAGATCAAGAGCACGCCGACCTGGTTTGCCCTGCTGGTGTTCGGGGTGACCGCCGTGTACTCGGTGGGGATGCTGGCGCTGGTGCTGCGCCGGGCACCCAAGACCTTTAGAGTGAAATAACAGCCTGCCGGAGAGATGCTGCGCGCGTCTCTCCGGCGGTTTTTATATCCCTTGGGCAAAGGAAGGGGGGTGTCCGTCTAACCACCCAAGGTTCAGGCTTGCCAGCCTGGCGGGGACGCTTCCCGCTGGGGGTTTCTTTTGGGCGGGCAAAAGAAACCAAAACCCGCTTAGGGCGTTCCCCCCTAAGGACCTCCCTTGGGGTACGAGGCTGTCCATGCGTCAAGACTAGGTTCGGCCCGTCACCCTTGATGTGGCCCCTGTCACTGCCACCACACCAGGCCACCCTGGGCAGCTGGCCCTATCGCTGGGTGGTTTCCATATCCGGGCCTACCTTGGAGAAGCGGCGTTCCCGCCGCCAGGAGCCAGGCCTCCGTTAGCTGGAAACAGCGGCACACCAGGGAAAGGTCCTGGCGGTAGAAGGACGCATGAACAGAGAAGTGAATCCAAACCATAGAACGGCAAACCATCTATGTGACCCCACCAGGCTAAGGGCCGAAACAAGGAGGACGCAGGGGCATCCAGTACCGCGGGGTGGATTCCACAAGGCGGGGGAAGGCCCCGCCTTTGGTGGGTCTTTGGTGACTTTCTGCCCAGTCAGAAAGTTACCCCAGCGGAGCGTCCCCGGCTGGGGCGCTGGTTTGCGCCTGAGAAATGGTCGAAGAGCAAAGCTTTTCTTTTTACCATTAACAAAGCCCGGAGCACATGCTCCGGGCCTTGTGTGCTTATTCAGGAAAAAAAGCCTCCCTTGTGTAAAGGGAGGTGGCCCGGCGTCAGCCGGGTCGGAGGGATTGATCGTCTAACCGCCCAGGTTCCGGCTTGCCAGCCTGGCGGGGACGCTTCCCGCTGGGGGGTTCTTTTGAGCGGGCAAAAGAACCCAAAACCCGTTTAGGGCGTTCCCCCCTAAGGACCTCCCTGGGGTACGAGGCTGGGCCTGCGTCAAGTCTAAATTCGGCCCGTCACCCTTGCTGTGGCGCCTAGTTCTGCCACCACACCAGGCCACCCTGGGCAGCTGGCCCTATGGCTGGACGGTTTCCATGTCCGGGCCTGCCCTGGAGAAGCGGCGTTCCCGCCGCCGGGAGCCTAGCTTCCGGTCGCTGGGAACAGCGGCTCACCAGGGTAAGGCCCTGGGGATAGAAGAATTGTCTGCCAGAGAAGTAGGTACTTTCCGTAGAAGTTCCACGCCATCCATGTGACCCCACCAGGCCAAGGGCCGAAACAAGGAGAACGCAGGGGCATCCAGTACCGCGGGGTGGATTCCACAAGGCGGGGGAAGGCCCCGCCTTTGGTGGGTCTTTGGTGACTTTCTGCCCAGTCAGAAAGTTACCCCAGCGGAGCGTCCCCCGGCGGGGGCGCTGGTTTCTGCCTGAGAAATCGGAGGAGAGCAAGCCCTCTCCATCAGCCCTACGGGCCTTGCCTTTTCCCCCATTTTTGGATAAGATAGAGAAAAACAAACCACCAAAAGGAAGATCGCCAATGAGTCTGTTTCGCTGTCCCATCTGTGGGTCCCCCCTTACCCGGGAGGGCCGCACCTATACCTGCCCCAACCGCCACTGTTACGATGTGGCCCGGGAGGGGTACGTCCACCTGCTCCCCGCCAACCAGAAGCACTCGGCAAACCCCGGGGACGACAAAGCCATGATCGCCGCCCGCACCGCCTTCCTGGACGGGGACTACTACGCCCCTCTGCGGGAGACGCTTTGCGCCGTTGTGTCCGCTCACGGGGGACAGAGTCCCAAAATCCTGGACGTGGGGTGCGGCGAGGGGTACTACACCCAGGGCCTGGCCCAGCTGCCCGGGGCTCAGATTGCCGGGGTGGACCTGTCCAAGGCGGGGCTGAAAAAGGCGGCCCGGCGGGTGAACGAGGGGGAGTTTGCCGTGGCCTCGGTGTACCACCTCCCCGTGGCGGACGAGGCGGTGGACGTGGTGGTGGACTGCTTCGCCCCTCTGGCTCTGGAGGAATACCGCCGGGTACTGCGAAAAGGCGGGCTGTTTGTCTACGTGGTGCCCGCCCCCCAGCACCTCATGGAGATGAAGGCGGTGCTCTACGACACCCCGTACCCCAACCCCGAGGAGCGGGTGGAGTATGAAGGGTTCTCCTATGTGGACATCCTACCCGTGACCACCACCTTCACCCTGCCGGATCAGGCGTCCATTCAGGCCCTGTTTGGCATGACCCCCTACGCCTGGAAGACCCCCCGGGCGGGGGTAGAGCGGCTGGAGCAGCTGGAGCAGCTCACTGTCACGGCGGACTTCCGGGTGCATGTGTTTCGCCGGGAGGGTTGCAAGAAACCCAGTTCTGTGCTATGATTTCTTTATCATACTGAAATCCCAAGGAGGAATTTCCCATGTCTCAGATGAATGCCATTCCCGAGCGCGACCAGGTTTCCGTGGAGGAGACCTGGAACCTCACCGACCTGTACGCCGACGACGCCGCCTGGCAAGCCGAGTTTGAGGTAGCTCAGACCTATGTGGACAAGCTGTCCGCCTACGCCGGACGGCTGGGCGAGAGCGGTGCCACCCTGTTGGAGTACCTGGAGCTGTGCCAGGAGGCCGACACCCTGCTCAACAACCTGGCCAACTACGCCTACCGCAAGGGGGACCAGGACACCCGTGTAGCCCAGTACCAGGCTATGGAGGGCAAGATCAGCTCTCTGGCCGTGGAGATCAACGGCGCCATCGCCTTTGAGACCCCCGAGCTGCTGACCATTGACCCGGCCAAGCTGGAGGGCTTTTTCCAGGAGGAGCCCGGCCTGGAGCTGTACCGCCGCTACCTGACCATCATCCAGGAGAAGCGGGCCCATGTGCTCTCCGACGCCGAGGAGAAGCTGCTGGCCGCCGCCAGCGACCTGGCCCAGGCCCCCAACGACGTGTACGCCAAGCTCACCTACGCCGACCTCACCTTCCCCTCCACCACCGACGGGGAGGGCAACGAGGTTCCCCTGTCCAACGGCGCTTTTGTGCCCACCCAGATGAGCGAGGACCGGGTGCTGCGGAAAAACGCCTTCGAGGCCTTCTACGGGGTGTATGGCAGCGTGCGCAACACCGCCGCCGCCACCCTCAACGCCGAGGCCAAGCAGCGCCAGTTCTACGCCAACGCTCGCAAGTACCCCTCCGCGCTGGCCGCCGCCGTGGACTCCACCCGGGTGCCCGAGAGCGTGTACCACAACCTGATCCAGACGGTGAACGCCAACCTGGACAAAATGCACCGCTATATCCGCCTGCGCAAGAAGCTGCTGGGGGTGGACGAGCTGCACATGTACGACATCTACGCCCCCATGGTGTCCGGCGGGGAGAAGGTCATCCCCTATGCTGAGGCCAAGGACACTGTGTTTGACGCCCTGGCCCCCATGGGGGAGAAGTACCGGGCCATCATCCGGGAGGGCTTCGACAACCGCTGGATTGACGTGCGGGAGAACGTGGGCAAGCGCTCCGGGGCCTACTCCGCCGGGGCTCTGTGCCACCCCTATGTGCTGCTCAACCACAAGGATAACCTGGAGAGCATGTTCACCCTGGCCCACGAGATGGGCCACGCCGCCCACTCCTACCTGTCCAACCGCACCCAGAAGCCGGTGTACCGCGACTATGTGATCTTCGTGGCGGAGGTGGCCTCCACCTGCAACGAGGCCCTGCTCATGGAGTACCTGCTGCAGCGCACCACCGACAAGCGCGAGCGGGCCGCCCTCATCAACCACTTCCTGGAGCAGTTCAAGGGCACCCTGTACCGCCAGACCATGTTTGCCGAGTTTGAGCTGCGCATGGGCGAGCTGTGCGCCAAGGGCGAGCCCCTCACCGCCGACCTGCTCTCTGCCGAGTACAAGGCCCTCAACGAGAAGTACTACGGCCCCGACATGGTGTCTGACGACGAGATCGCTCTGGAGTGGGCCCGCATCCCCCACTTCTACTACAACTACTACGTCTATCAGTACGCCACCGGCTACTCCGCCGCCATCGCCCTGTCCCGCCGCATCCTCAAGGGCGGGGAGAGCGCCGTGGAGGACTACCTGGGCTTCCTGTCCGGCGGCTGCTCCAAGGACCCCATCGACCTTTTGAAGGGCGCTGGCGTGGACATGTCCTCTCCCGCCCCCATCCAGGACGCTCTGGATTTGTTCGGCACCCTGCTGGACGAGATGGAGAAGCTCATGGAGGAGTAAGTTCTCCTTGTTTTAACCCATACAAACAACGATGGAAGCAGCCCGGTTTTGGGTTGCTTCCATCTTTTTTGTTTGCCAAAGCAATCGCCTCCCTTGTGTAAAGGGAGGTGGCATGGCGTAGCCATGACGGAGGGATTGTCCGTTACCTGATAGCTGTCAACCCCTCAGTCTCGTCGGTGCAGACTGTGTATCTCTCGCCTCGCCCCTGAGAGGCGGGGCAAGTCTCGCTCACGCCGTCGCACCTCCTCCCCCCACCAAACCCGCTTGTGCTGGGCTTTGGCGGGGGCCCCATAATGCTGACAGCTCCCCCAGAGGGGGAGCCAATGGAGAGCGTTCAGGGCCTGCATTCTTCATTTTTCATTCATCATTATTCATTAATGATCACCGCCCGGCGGCCCATGGCGTCGAAGATATCCCAGAAGGTGGACTCCTCGATCCACTGCCACCCCTCCAGAGGGTCGGCGGTGAGGTAGCCCTCCTCCCCATAGTCCACCACCACCACACAGTGGAGGTTGGCATAGGGGCTGTAAAGGGTGTTTTCGTTGAGGTACCAGTAGCGGAGGCTGGCCACCGGGGCGGTGTAGTCCAGGGTCACCCACGCCACCAGGGGCACGTCGTTTTTTAAGTATTGGTTGAGCTGCCCCAGGGACAGGCCCGACACCGCTTCGGCGGCCCAATCGCTGCCCTGGTCCTGGAGGTAGGCGTTCGCCGCCTCCACAATGGGCCCTTCAAAGCAGTACCAGCCCCCCAGCTCCGAGGTGGCGTCCCCCACGTACACCTCTTCCGGGTTGCCCCCCACTTTCCACCCCTCCGGGGTCTCGGTGAAGTCCTGGCGGGGGAGATACCCCTGGTACAGCTCCATCTTTTCCACCGGATACCCCGCCCAGCCCAGCAGCATGGCCAGACTGGTGACTTCACAGCCGTTGGGCAGCTGGGGCTCCTGGAGCTGCAGGGTGACCTCCCGGCCGTCCTCCAGCTGGGTCACGTCACCCTGGGGCTGAATTTCCGGCTGGGGTTTGGCGCTGCACTGGTTCAGCAGCAGCCCCAGGGACAGCACAAACAGCAGGGCAGAGACGCTGATACACAAAACAGGAAGGTAATTGACATGCGTTCTTCTCTCTCTTCTCATAAAAAGGCCCCCTCGGGTTGGAGTAACTCTATTTTCCATCCCAAGGGGGCAACATGTCCCACATAAAGTTGTATCGAAGTTGTAAGAAAGTTTATTTGCCGTTGTCCTCTACAGCGTTGAGCACCACCCCGCTGTACTGCTCCAGTACCATGTCATAGTACACGGCCAGGGTGGTCTCGTCCTTGGAGTCCGGGGCATCATAGGTGTAGATCACCACCACTTGTCGCTGCCCGGTGTATATCTGAATGGAGAGATTCAGCTCCTCTGCCTGGGTGCAAATGGCCTCCAGAGGGTCTTGGAGGTCCTGTCCCCACTGGCCCACCATGGTCCGATACAGGTCCCGAAAGAGCAGGTTCATATCTGACAACCGTCTGCCGGCAAACCAAGGGAAGCTGGCCATGTTGTCGTACATGGAGGAGTTGTACTGGCAGACCTCCACATCCAGAAACAACCGCCACAGCACCGGGTCCTCTTCCGTCGGGGTGCCCAGAAACTCCTGGCATACATCCTCTGTCACCCGGGCCACAGCAGCCTCCTTCTGGGCCTGGGTGGGTAGATCGCCAACGGAGCGGGCTATCCAGGTCATGCCGAAGTTTACATCGTCCCGGCCAAAGGCCACGTCCAGTAGGGCGGGCTGGCCGTTTTTGGCCGTCACCGGGCAGTCGGTCCAGAAACCCAGGTAGTACCCCGCCTGTTCCCGGTCTGCCGAGGCCTCCATACCGGAAAACCCCAAAATTTCCGGCACGATCACCAGGTTTTCCTTGTGCCAGGCCCGGTACTCCGCCTCGTGGTCGGGGCGCAAGGACCCTTGCACCATGTCCGGGGTATAGGTGTCCCAGGGGAAGAACTCCACCTCACCTAAACTTTGCCCCGGCGCAGAGGGTGCAGGTTGGGCGGTCACCTCCACCGTCTCTCCAGCCCGGGGGGCCACCGTCAGCCGGGCGGCTAAAAACACCGCCAGACCCACCAGCAACAGGATGAGTACCGCCAACACTACAAATCGTTCCGGCTCGTCTCTTCTATGCTCCATGGGGTTCCTCCTTATTCTTGCATGGAGAATGCGTCACTATCTGGCGTTGATGACCAGGCCGCTGTACTGTTCCAGCACCATGTCGTAGTAAGCCCCGATGGTGATGCCCTCCGGGACATAGGTGAGCACCACCACCACCTGCCGCTGGGTGGTCACCAGCTGAACGGTCAGGTTCTGGCCCTGAGCAAACGAGGATATGGCCTTGAGTTTCTCCTTGGTATCCAGCGTCGCTCCGCTGTACCCACAGTCCGATATACGGTAGAGTATGCTATCTATATAATACTGGGCAGATGCGAGATAACTTCCCACGCTGTTTTCCCAGATGCCCAGTTCCTCATCTACAGACCCAAAACTGTACACATACTCCTCCAGTTGATAGAGCAGTTCTTTCAGCTCCCACTTTTCCTCTGTGTCATCAAACAGTCCGCAGACGTCCTCTTGTACCTTGGCAACGGCGGCCTCTTTCTGGGCCCGGGTGGGAGGCTCTCCGATGGAGCGGGCCACCCAGGTCATGCCGAAGTTCCCGCTGTCCTGCCCTAAGGCCACATCCAACAGGGCGGGCTGTCCATCCTGGGTGGTTGCGGGACAATCACACCAAAACCACAGATTGTCCAGGAAGGCTCCCTGGTTCATGGAATCTTCGAGCCTGGAAAGACCCAATAATCCACCCATCCGCACGAGATTTTCCTGATAAAACCACTGGTTTTGGTTCTCCGAGTCTGGAGAAAAACTGGTACTGACAGCTTCCGGGTCGTAGCGGTCCCAGGGGTAAAAGACCACCTCGTCCACGCTCTGACCCAAGACCGAGGGGATGGTGGGGGTGTCCACCTCCACCGTCCGCTGGGCCTGGGGGACCACCACCAGCCGGGCGGCCATCCCCACGGCCATGCCTCCGGCCAGCAAAATGAGGACGGTCAAAAGGACAAATAGCCAGGGGTGGCGGTTAGGCATCTTCATGGCCGTCCACCTCCTGACACAGCGGGAAGGTGAGGGTCACCTGGGTGCCCTCTCCCTCTTGGCTCCAGAATTCCATGGTGCCCTGGTGGGCCACCACAATGGCCTGACACAGGGCCAGACCCAGGCCAGCGCCCCCCGCCTTGCGGCTGCGGCTCTTGTCCACCATGTAGAAGGGCTGGCAGATCTTCTCCAGCTCTTCGGGGGGGATGCCCTGGCCCCAGTCCCGAATCTTCAAAACGGCCTTCTCCCCCTCCGCCTGGGCGGAGAAGGACAGCCGCCCCCCGGTGGGGCTGGCCTTTCGGGCGTTGTCCAACAGGTTGTACAGCAGGGACTTGAACAGCTCCCGGTCCATGGCGATGGACAGGGGAGGGCAGGAACAGGAGAGGGTCAGCTGGGTCTGGGCCAGCAGGGGCTCCAGACTCACCGCCACCTCGCCCACCACCTGGTCCAGGGGGGTGGGCTCGAAGGCGAGGTTGACGCTGCCCACGGTGAGAAGCTCCAGCAGCTTGGCCGACAGGGAGCGCAGCCGCTTGGCCTCCTCCAAAATGATGCCGGAATACTCCACACGCTGGGGGTCGGACACCGTCTTGGGCAGGTACAGCAGGTCGGCATAGCCCATGATGGAGGTCAGGGGGGTCTTCATCTCGTGGGCCAGGTTGCCCACGAACACCCGCCGCTCCTCGGCCACCTGCTCCAGCTGCTCCACCCGCTCCTGTACCGCCTGGGCCAGGGCGTTCATGTCCTGGGCCAGGTCGGCCAGCTCGTCCTGGCTGCGGATGTCCAGCCGCTGGTCGTAGTTGCCCCCGGCGATGGAGCGGGCGTTTTCCCGCAGGGCGCCCAGGGGGCGCAGCAGTCGCCGCACCAACAGCAGCAGCAGCACGGCGGCCAACAGGCTGATGCCCAGGCTTAAGCCTACCGACCGCAGGGCCTGGAGGTTCAGGTCCCGCTGGAGGTCGCCCACCGAGTAGGCGGCCACCAGGCGGTACTCCCCCGACTCCAGGGTCAGGGGCATGGAGCACACCAGATACCACTCCCCGGCGGTGTCGCCCGCCTGGAGCTGGCACTGGGTGAGGCTGTCATCTTCAGCGGTGGGGGGGACCACCCCGGCGGGCAGCTGGTTCCACACCGCCTTTTCCTCCTGGTCCAGCAGCATCAGACCCGCCAGATAGTCGTCGGTGGCCTGTTGCTCCAGGGTCTGGATGGCGGTCTCCCGGGTCTGATCCTCCTGGAGCAGCACCACACCCAGCCGCAGCCGCTGGTTGAGGATTCCCGCCTTCAAAATGCCCGCCATGTACTGCTGTTGGGTGATGGCCCGCTGTTGTTCCCGCTGCCACAGGGCGTCCCGGGTGGAGCGCAGCAGCAGCACCGAGGACAGGGCAGTGATGGACACCATCAGGGCCAGGGTGGAGAGAAAGATCTTCTGCCACAGCTTCATGGCAGCTTCTCCAGGCGGTACCCGATGCGGGGCAGGGTCACCAGGCGCTGGGACAGGTCCAGCTTCTGGCGCAGCCGCTGGACGTGGATGTCCACGGTGCGGCTCTCTCCCTGGTACTCATAGCCCCACACCATGGAGAGAAGCCGTTCCCGGCTCAGGGCCAGGTCCTGGTGCTGGAGGAATACCCGCAGCAGCTCAAACTCCTTGGGGGCCAGGGGCACCAGCTCCCCGTCCAGGGTGACGGTGTGGCTGTCCAGGTTCTGGACAATGGGGCCGTAGGTGAGCACCCGGACGCCGCCGCCCCGGCGGCGCAGCACCACCTCTACCCGGGCCAGCAGCTCCAGGGTCTCAAAGGGCTTGGTGATGTAGTCCTCGGCGCCCAGCCGCAGGCCCCGCACCTTGTCTCCCACCTGCTGCACGGCGGTGAGGAAGATCACCGGGACCCCCACACCCCGCAGGTGCTCCATGACCTGGAAGCCGTCCATACCGGGGAGCATCACGTCCAGCAGCACCAGGTCGAACACCCCCGGCTGTACCAGCTCCACCGCCTTGGACCCGTCCATGCAGCTCTGACAGGTGTAGCCCGCCATCTCCAGGGTGGCGGCAATCATGCGGGCAATATTTTCTTCGTCCTCCACAATGAGTATGTGTGCCATGGTGTTTCTCCTCTCCCCATCATGCTTATGGTACCTTCATCTTATCACAGGGCTTTGGACAAGTCAGCAAGAAGTTGTTTCCGAGTTGTAAAGGCGGAACTTTCCACCTGGGCATGTCCCCTGGCGAGGGGAGACGCGCTGAAGCTGGGGTCCATTTTGAGTGGCCAAAATGGACGAAAAGCCACAAAAGGGGCACGCCCCTTTTGAAACCCCAATGGTTTTATGTTGTTTTGTGCGGTGGGGCCGTAGTTGGCCCTGGGATTGGAGAGGTCACATAGATGGTGCGTTCTGTCTCTGGGGTGTGCCTACTCCGCTGACAGTGTTCCCTTCGATTGCCAGGGCCTCAAGTTTGGGCGGTGTGCGGCCGCTTCCCGGCCGCCGTCGGCCGGGGGGACCAGAAAGGGCCGAAACCAGGAGAAAAGCGCACTCTCTCAGCAGAAATACAGGAGAACCAAGCTTTTATTTTCTTGGTATGGCACTCGCTTTTCGGCCCGACCTGAGAACCGCCGCAGGGCCAGCCTGGTATCCCAAGGGAGGTTCTTAGGGGGGAACGCCCTAAGCGATTCTTTCCCCCATTTCTCATCGGGGAGAAATGGGGCCCAGCGGAGCGTCCCCACCGGGGGCGCTGGTTTCTACTGAGGAAATTGGAGAAGAAAATAGTTCTCAATCTAAGCTCGAAAACAGCAAAAAAGTACGGCCAGAAAATACTGACCGTACTTTTTTATGATTTCAAGTTTAGCGGCGGGTCTGCTTGCGCACCACCACGGCAGTGCTCAGTAGAAGCACCGCAGAGGCCAGAGCGGCCACGTACACCAGCAGCTGAGACGAATCGCCCGTCTGAGGCGCGCTCTCAGGCTTCTGGGTGGCCTGAGGCTGCTGGGCCTGGCAGGTGCGGAAATACACGTGGGAGGCCAGGTCCACAGACACGGAGGTCTGGCCGTAGGGGATGACCTGGGCCATGGGCTGTTCCAACGTTGTACTGGAACACCATGCCGTTGGCCCGGTCACACCAGATGCCGCAGCCGTAGCCCTCGTAGGTGCTCTGGAAGGTGTCCACCTTGTTGTACTACACCAGCACCCCGCTGGTGTAGATGGGGATGATGCCGGAGCGGGTGACATTGTGGATGTCGTTGCCCCGGATGACCACGTTGGTGTGGCGGAAGGCCACGTCGTCCAGGGTGCCCTTGACGTTGGTGGTGGTGATGCCGTTGGCCTGGCAGTTCTCCACGGTGTTGTTCTCAATGAGAATGTCGTTGAAGGTGGTGATCTGCTTGGTCTCGTCCAGCTCCTGCACGGGGACGTTGAACTCGTTTTTGCTCTCCGGCAGCCGGGCGGTGTAGGTGACGAAGTTGATGCCGCCGGTGCGGTGGGTGGTACGAGCGCCCCAGAAGGTGTTGGTGGTGTTGGGGTTGGTCTGGTCCTCGTCGGTAAAGCCGTCGGTGGGGCTTCCGTCGGGGTTGGTGGGCACTACGGGGTAGATGTCGTCCTGGCCGTTGTAGCCCCGCACGTCGTGGACGTAGCAGTTGCGGATGTAGATGTGGTCGATGACGCCGTAGTCATAGCCCTCCACCCGGATGCCGCTGCGGTCCCGGTTGACGTTGTCCCCCTGGTTTTTTACTTCCAGGTTGTTGATCTCGATGTACTCCTGGTTGTACAGGTACACCGCAGCGCCGATCTGGTCCCCGGCCTCTGGGTGATTGCCCCCCATGATACCACGTCCATGGGCGGCATGTATATACATTTTATATATACAATACATTTTTCGTGGGATTTGTCAGAATCCCCAACTCCGGCTTGGCGGTTCTGCCCAGTTCCAAACTCGAAGTTTTGAATTTTAGTGGTGGATTCTGACATTCTACGTGATTTTCGGAATTTATAAAAGATTGTAGAACTTCTTTGCCACATTTGCAAGATTTTTACATTGGTTTTACCGATGCGAGATAGCTTCATCTGCCCCCGGCGAGTAGGATGATGTACAGCGCAGACAAGGAAGGAGTTTCCCCATGCAAATCATCCACAACCCCCGGTTTGGGCAGCGTATTCTGGCAATTTTCGTTTGTTTGGTCACCGCCGTGCTGGCCTTTATGCCCTCGGTGTCTGTGTCCTTTCAAAGCTTGGTGTCTGACACCGTCTCCTATATCCCCGGCACCGTGCTGGAGGTGGTGGAGGAGGACCTCTCTCCCAGCGATTTGAAGGGCGGCCCCCAGCTGGGGGAGCAGACCCTTACCATTGAGCTCAAAGACGGCTCTCAGATCACCCTCACCAACTACCTCACCAATACCCACAACATCCTGGCCCGGGAAGGGATGCGGGTGGTGGTGTGTGTGGACGCCCCGGAAAACGTGGAGCCCTATTACACCCTCTACCAGTACGACCGCAGCGTGGGCCTGGGGGTGGTGGTGGCCATCTTCCTGCTGTTGATGTTGCTGGTGGGCGGGGAAAAGGGCTTTTACGCCACTCTGGCTTTGGCCTTCTCTCTGGTATTCCTGCTAAAAATCACCGTGCCGGTCATCTACTCCGGCGGCTCCCCCGTTCTGGCGGGGCTGGCCATGGTGCTGGTGTCCACGGCCGTCACCGTCTTCCTCATCTACGGCCTGTCCCTCCGAGGGGTGCTGGGCATCGGGGTGGTGCTGGCAGGCGAGTTTGTGGCCTGCGGGCTGTTCCTCCTCTTCTCCCTGCTGCTCCACCTGTCCGGGTTTAAGAGCAGCGATGCGGAAAACTTGTTGGTGGCCGCCCAGAACACGGGGCTGAACATCTCCACGGTGCTCTTTGCCGCCACCATGATCGCCTCCCTGGGGGCCGTGATGGACGTGGCGGTGTCCCTGCTGTCCGCTCTGTGGGAGGTGCGCCTGGCCGACCCGGACATCACCGGGCGTGGACTGTGGCGGGCCGGGCTGCGTATGGGCCGGGACATGATCGGCACCATGAGCAACACCTTGATTTTTGCCTTTGCCGGCGGCTCCCTCACCACCCTGCTGGTGCTGATGACCTACGGCACCGACCCCGTGCAGCTGCTCCACTCCGACTACATCGCCCTGGAGATGGCCCACGGCCTGTGCGGCACCTGTGCCGTCATCCTCACCGTCCCCCTGGCCTCCCTGGTCTCGGCAGCAGTGTATCCCAAGTGGAGAACCCCTGAGTTGTCTCAGGTTTCTCAATAAAGTTGTAAGAATGTCAGTAAGGAGAGAAAGTATGTTACACAAAAACGCAAAGAAAGTGATCTCCGGCGTCCTCGGCACCTGCCTGGTGCTCCAGCTGGCCGCCCTGCCCTCTCTGGCTCAGACCTCCAACGTCCCAGACCAGCCCCAGACCGCTGTCACCGCCCAGGAGAACAGCGGGGTCCAGACTCTGGCCAGCACCAGCTTCACCGACGTGCTGCTGAGCGTGGGCGCCAATAACACCCAGATGAACGCCACCTGGTATGCCGCCCAGGAGGGGGCCGGCTACGTGCTGGTGGCCAAGCAGAGCCAGCTGGTGGACGGCGCTATGCCCGAGAACGCCGCCACGTTTGATGCCACCTCCACCCCCGCCAACGAGAGCGGCAAGTGGTCCAACCAGGCCACCATCACCGGCCTGGAGCCCGGCACCGTCTACGCCTATCAGCTGGTGAACGGGGAGGAGAAGTCCGACGTGGCCACCTTCACCACCGCCACCAACGGCGCGTTCTCCTTTGCCTTCGCCGGTGACCCCCAGATTGGCGCCAGCGGCAACGCCGACAGCGACACCCAGGGCTGGGACAAGACCCTGGGCATCATCGCCGACAGCACCCAGTTTGACGGGGTGGACTTCCTCCTCTCCGCCGGTGACCAGGTGAACACCGCCTCCAACGAGGACCAGTACAACGGCTACCTGGACCACGACGAGCTGCTGAGCCTGCCCGTGGCCACCGTCGTGGGCAACCACGACTCCTCCAGCAACGCCTATGACCAGCACTTCAACGTGCCCAACGAGTCCGAGCTGGGCGTCACCAACGCCGGCGGCAACTACTGGTTTGTGTACAACAATACCCTGTTTTTGGCTCTGAACAGCAACAGCATGTCCACCGCCGAGCACAAGGCCTTCATGGAGCAGGCCATCGCCGAGGCCGGTGACGTGGACTGGAAGGTGGTCACCTTCCACCACTCCGTCTACTCCGTGGCCAGCCACGCCGTGGATGGCGACATCCTCCAGCGCCGTGAGGCTCTGGTGCCTGTGTTCGAGGACCTGGACATCGACGTGGTGCTCATGGGCCACGACCACGTGTATGTGCGTACTTACATGATGGACGGCCTGACCCCCATCACCGAGTCTGACAAGTACACCGACCAGGACGGCGACGGCATCCCTGAGTCCGTCACCAACCCCGACGGCATCCTGTATGTCACCGCCAACTCCGCCTCTGGCTCCAAGTTCTACACCATCCAGAGCACCAAGTATGAGTACTCTGCCGTCCAGAACCAGGAGCGGGTGCCCAACGTGTCCCGTGTGGACGTGTCTGAGGACGCCTTCACCATCACCACCTACCGCACCAGCGACATGAGCGTGGTGGACACCTTCACCATCAACCGTGAGACCGCCAACA
>NHCFR00700__coassemble_911_pt1 | contig 62249 bp, 62 predicted proteins | sample NHCFR00700__metabat2_low_PE_012 | metagenome-assembled genome bin NHCFR00700 | reverse complement strand
AACTTAAAGACACAAAAGAAACATTAACTCAGGCCGAAAACGAACGGGATGAGTACAAGAAAAAATTTGAAGATGCCCAAAGCCGAACAGAGCATCTCCAAGGCATGGAATACGCTCGTCTCGCAACCGAGTCTGACATAGCGCCATTACCACCACGCTAAAAAGGACGGGCCCGTTACAAAATAGGCACATAAAAAATGGATGTAACCCCGGCGGGCTACATCCATTTTTTTTAATTTAATTCGGTCCAAAGCCTCCCTTGTGCAAAGGGAGCCTTTGCGTGGCTGCATTCTCACTTACTTCCGGTGGAGCCAAAGCCGCCCTCGCCCCGGACGGTGTCGTCCAGCTCCTCCTGCTGGGTGAACTGGGCGGTGAGATAGGGGGCGATGACCAGCTGGGCAATGCGGTCGCCGCACTCCACAGTGCGGGTTTCGCCGCTGTGGTTGTGCAGGGCCACCATCAGCTCACCCCGGTAGTCGGCATCAATGACCCCCACCTTGTTGGCGGGCGCCAGCCCCTGCTTGGTGGCAAGGCCAGACCGGGCGTACACCAGGCCCACAAAGCCCTGGGGGATGGCCAGGGCCAGCCCGGTGTGAATGAGCACCGTCTGGCCGGGAGCCACGGTGACGGGGCCGTCGGTGACGGCGTACAGGTCCGCCCCGGCGGCATCCACGCTGCCATAGGTGGGCATCTTGGCCCGGGGGTCTAAGAGTTTTACCGCAACAGATTGTGTCATAAGTGGAGTCCTCCATATACAATTTCATTTATCCTATCACAAAGGCCCGGACAAGCGCAAGCTGTGTCCGGGCCTTCTTGTTATTTCTGTATGGGCTGGATGGTGTGCTCGCCCTTCCACTCCACCACTTGGTGGGCCTTCAAGCTGGAGGGCACATCAATGATGCGCTGGTTGGCAGAGCCTCGGAAGCGCAGGTTTAAGTCCTTGAGCTCCTCCACAAAGCGGCCATCCACCAGCACGTCAATGAGGGAGAGCATCTCGTCGGTGTGTTCACACCGGGCCCGGCTTTCCTGCCACAGCTCCCCGTCCAGGGTGTAGCCGGAATAGCACCAGATTTCCTTATCCGGGTAACGCTCCTTCACCCGTCTCAGGAAGGGCAGCAGCACCGCCTGGTTGGCGGGCTCGAAGGGCTCGCCGCCCAGCAGGGACAGGCCCTTGAGATAAGAGGGCGCCAGGGCCTCCAGGATTTTGTCCTCCACCTCCGGGGTGAAGGGGTTGCCGTAGCAGAAGTCCCAGGCCTCCTCATTGAAGCAGCCGGGGCAGTGGTGGGTGCAGCCGGAGACGAACAGGGACACCCGTACTCCGGGGCCGTTGGCCACGTCCGCCCACTTGATGGTGGCGTAATTCACAAAAATTCCTCTCTCTTACAGGTGGAGCACCCGGGCCTTGATCTCCTTGGTCTTGCCCACGTTCCAGAAGTTCTCGCCCAGGTAGCCGCAGGTGCGGCGGGTGACGTTCATCTTGTTGTGGTCCTTGTTGCCACAGCTGGGGCACTCCCACTGACCTTCCTCGTTGATCTGAATCTCCCCGTCATAGCCGCACACCTGGCAGTAGTCGCTCTTGGTGTTGAACTCAGCGTACTGAATGTTGTCGTAGATGTAGCGCACCACATCCTCCAGGGCCTCCAGGTTGTGGCGCATGTTGGGCACCTCCACGTAGGAGATGGCACCGCCGGAGGAGATCTTCTGGAACTGGCTCTCAAAGTGGAACTTGGAGAAGGCATCCACATGCTCCCGCACGTCCACGTGGTAGGAGTTGGTGTAGTAGCCCTTGTCGGTGACATCCTCGATGGTGCCGTACTTCTCCTGGTCAATGCGGGCAAAGCGGTAGCACAGGCTCTCGGCGGGAGTGCCGTACAGGGCAAAGCCCAGGCCGGTCTCCTTCTTCCACCGGTCGGTGGTCTCCCTCAGGTGGCGCATCACCCGCAGGGCAAACTCCTCGCCCTCGGGGGTGGTGTGGGAGCAGCCCTTCACCAGGCGGGTCAGCTCATACAGGCCGATGTAGCCCAGGGACAGGGTGGAGTAACCGCCCTCCAGCAGCTTGTCGATGGTCTCGCCCTTTTCCAGACGGGCGATGGCGCCGTACTGCCAGTGGATGGGAGACACGTCGGAGTGGACCCCCTTCAGGGCGTTATGGCGGCACATGAGGGCCTCATAGCACAGCTCCAGGCGCTCGTCCAGCTCGGTCCAGAACTTGTCCTCGTCACCGCCGGAGACAATGCCAATCTGGGGCAGGTTAATGGACACCACGCCCTGGTTGAAGCGGCCCTCGAACTTGTAGTTGCCGTTCTCGTCCTTCCAGGGGGAGAGGAAGGAGCGGCAGCCCATGGGGGAGAACACGTTGCCCTCATAGTTCTCCTTCATCTTCTTGGCGGAGATGTAGTCGGGGTACATGCGCTTGGCCGAGCACTTCACCGCCAGACGGGTGAGGTAGTCGTACTTGCCGCCCTTGAGGCAGTTGCACTCGTCCAGCACGTACACCAGCTTGGGGAAGGCGGGGGTGATGTACACGCCCTTCTCGTTCTTGATGCCCTCCAGACGCTGAGAAAGAATCTCCTCGATGATGGCGGCGTTCTCCTCCATATAGGGGTCGTTCTCCCGCAGCACCAGGAAGAGGGTGACAAAGGGAGACTGGCCGTTGGTGGTCATGAGGGTGTTGATCTGGTACTGGATGGTCTGCACGCCGCTCTTGAGCTCGTCCTTGGTGCGGGCCTTGGCGATCTTCTCCACGGTCTCGTCGTCCAGCTCGGGAGCGGCCTCCCGGGTGCGGCGCAGGTACTTCTCATAGGTCAGACGCAGGTACTTGCCCAGGTGGCTCATCTCCACGGACTGGCCGCCGTACTGGTTGGAGGCCACGCAGGCGATGATCTGGGTGACGATGGTGCAGGCCACCTGGAAGCTCTTGGGGGACTCGATGAGCTTGCCGTTGATCATGGTTCCGTTGTCCAGCATGTCCCCGATGTTCACCAGGCAGCAGTTGAAGATGTGCTGGACAAAGTAGTCGGCGTCGTGGAAGTGGAGCACGCCGTCGTCGTGGGCCTTGGAGATCTTCTCCGGCAGCAGCAGACGACGGGTCAGGTCCCGGCTCACCTCACCGGCGATGTAGTCGCGCTGGGTGGAGGCGATGGCGGTGTTCTTGTTGGAGTTCTCCTCGGCCAGGTCCTTGTTGTCGTTGCGGATCAGAGCCAGGATGGACTCGTCGGTGGTGTTGGCCTTGCGCACCAGAGCGCGGGTATAGCGGTAGATGATATAAGCCTTGGCCAGCTCATACTTCTCCGCCTCCATCAGGCGCTTCTCCACCATATCTTGTATGTCTTCCACCAGCAGGCGCTTGCGGTCCTTGCTGGCTACGGAGTCGGCGATGGCTTCAATGGAGGCATCGTCCATGCGATAGGGTTCCTCCACCGCCAGATTGGCCTTCTGAATGGCCACGACAATCTTGCTGCGGTCAAAGTCTACAGTAGAGCCATCTCGCTTGATTACTTTCATTTGTAACGCCCTTTCTCCCGTTATTTTTATCCTAGGGCGCATCTGAAAACAAAGAAATCGACGAATTTTCCACAAGCAACGCACAGATACGAGGCAAGAAACGTAGGAATCCTGGATGGATTCCGAGTATTTTTAACGAAGTAGCTGGCGTTGATGGTTGGAAAAGTCAAGAATTTCGACTTTTCAGATCGCCCCTAAGCGGGACAAAGCGGCGGTCGCCCCAGGTGGGACAACACACCGTCGTCATCGCATTCTATGGAATTCAGCCGCCACATCCTCCAGGGAGTCCGGGATTTCCCCTGGTCGAGTGGCGCTTAGACAGGATACCATATCTTGTGGCTGTTGTAAATAGCGGCTTTGATTATTTCGAAATATTGTGGAGTACGGAATTTATTTCCTTCTCTTCCTCTGGGGACCGTCCCGCCCCCATTGGCATAGAATGTGGTGCACCCTGGCGGTTTCCCATGAGGAAACCCCACCTTTGAAAGGAGCGAATCACATGAACCAGAATCTTTGGCCCACCCAGTCCTGGAACGGGTCTGTCACGGCGGAGGAGTTCGCCGCCCAACAGAATTCCAGCTGTTCCAAGGGCAGCTGTACCTGCAACACCTGCAATACCTGTAACCCCTGTCCCAATCCCTGTCCCGGCCAGACCACACCCATGATCTGCTGCTGCCAGCCCATGCCCACGCCCACCTGTCCCACCCCGCAGCCGGTGGAGGAGGGCTGCTGCTGCAAGCAGTCCTTCCGGGCGGCCCTCCAGCTTTTGTGCAACAGTCAGCTGGCCACCCTGCTGGACTTCAACCAGGCCGCCTTTGTCACCGATACCTACGTGGCAGGGGCCACCATCAACACCACTCCCGCAGGCACCACCCCTTCGGATAACCTGAACACCATGTCCGGGTCCTTCCGCCGCTTCTCTCCCTGCAACTGCGACCTGCTGGAGATCTCCGCCCTGGTGAATACGCCCCCAGAGACTAGCACCGGAGTCACCGCCACCCAGGTGCCCCTGTGCCAGCTCACCGCCGTGGCCCTGCAAACCGCCACCGCCCCCGCCTCCGGGGACATCACCTCCGACCAGGCCACCGCCAACAACTTCCAGACCATCCAGAAGATCCTGTCCCAGTGCCTCACCCCCTGCCCCAACCCCTGCGGGTGCTGCGCCTGTTCCTGCGCCTGCTCCGACGACGAGTGCTGCTGCGCCGCCGGTCTGCTGTCCACCCTGTCCCAGAGCAACCTCAGCCGCAAGGTCACCATCGTGGCCGGGCCCCTGGTGCTCCAGGGGGTCACCCTGCTGGGCACGGTGGGCAACGTGCTGGTGCTGTCCAACTCTGCCAACAACCGCATCTATTTTGTGTGCGTCAACCAGATTCAGTTCCTGGCCTGACCCACCGCACTCCCACACGAGAGGGGCCGCACCGGCCCCTCTCGTTAGTCTTGTGAAACTTTTCACCAATTTTCCAATCTTGCATTTACAAGCCCGGACTTTTGATGTATGCTATACGTGACTACCCATGAGATACAGAAGGAGGACTGTACAACATGAGAGGTGTAGAAACCCGTATTCAGGAGATTCGCCACCGCATTTTCCGCGAGGTGGCCCGCATGGCTTATCACACCGAGTGGCCGGTGGAGAAGCGCATTGAGGAGCTGCCCTACAAGATCATTCCCGGTGAGGTGGGCAACTACCGCAACGACGTATTTCTGGAGCGCGCCATCGTCGGCGAGCGCCTGCGTCTGGCCATGGGTCTGCCCTGCCGCGGCGCTGGGGAGCACGCCCCCCTGTCCGACAACATCGAGGCCGCTGCCAAGGACGAGACCTACTACACTCCCCCGCTGATCAACATCATCAAGTTTGCCTGTAACGGCTGCGCGGAGAAGCGGGTGCACGTCACCGACGGCTGCCAGGGCTGTCTGGCTCACCCCTGCGTGGAGGTGTGCCCCAAGGACGCCATCACCCTGGACCGCTTCAATGGCCGTTCCGTCATCGACCAGGACAAGTGCATCAAGTGCGGCCGCTGCGCCGACGTGTGCGAGTACAAGGCCATCATCGTCCAGGAGCGCCCCTGCGCCAAGGCCTGCGGCATGGACGCCATCCACACCGACGCCAACGGCAAGGCGGAGATCGACTACGACAAGTGTGTCTCCTGCGGCATGTGTCTGGTCAACTGCCCCTTCGGCGCCATCGCCGACAAGTCCCAGATCTTCCAGGTCATCCGCGCCATCCAGTCCGGTGAGCGGGTGTACGCCGCCGTGGCTCCCGCCTTCGTGGGCCAGTTCGGCCCCAAGGTCACTCCCGGCAAGCTGCGTGCTGCCATGAAGGCCCTGGGCTTTGCCGATGTGTTCGAGGTGGCCATCGGCGCCGACCTGTGCTCGGTGCAGGAGGCCGAGGACTTTGTCAACGAGGTGCCTGAGAAGCTGCCCTTCATGGCCACTTCCTGCTGCCCCGCCTGGTCTGTGATGGCCAAGAAGCTGTTCCCCCAGCACGCCGACAGCGTGTCCATGGCCCTGACCCCCATGGTGCTCACTGCCCGTCTCATTAAGCAGCAGCAGCCTGAGGGCAAGGTGGTCTTCATCGGCCCCTGCGCCGCCAAGAAGCTGGAGGCCATGCGCAAGAGCGTGCGCAGCGAGGTGGACTTCGTGCTGACCTACGAGGAGATGTCCGGCATCTTCGACGCCAAGCACCTGGACCTGGAGTCCATGGAAGAGGACCCCAACGGCGTCAACGACGCCTCCACCGATGGCCGCAACTTCGCTGTGGCTGGCGGCGTGGCCAAGGCTGTGGCCAACGTCATCGCCGAGCGCTATCCCGACCGTGAGGTGAAGATTGCCAGCGCCGACGGCCTGAAGGAGTGCCGCAAGCTGCTGACTCTGGCCGCTGCCGGCAAGTACAACGGCTACCTGCTGGAGGGTATGGCCTGTCCCGGCGGCTGTGTGGCCGGCGCCGGCACCATGCAGCCTGTGAAGAAGTCCCAGGCCACCGTTGGCATCTACGCCAAGCAGGCCGGACACACCACCGCTACCGGCACCGAGCACATCAAGGAGCTGGACAAGCTGGTGGACTAATTCCCCAAACCATACATGAAACAAGCCTGTTGCATCCATTATGGTGCAACAGGCTTGCTTTTTTGTTTTGGAGAAATTGATCTTCTCCAATTTCTCAGGCAGAACCCAGCGCCCCCGCCGGAGACGCTCCGCTGGGAGCTGGCAGCGCACTTCCAAAGGCTCCCCTGAGTCAGGGGAGCTGGCAGCCGCAAGGCTGACTGAGGGGTTGACCGTCTAACCACCTGTGGATTAGGCTTGCCAGCCTGGCGGGGACGCTTCCCGCTGGGGGTTTCTTTTGAGCGGGCAAAAGAAACCAAAACCCGCTTAGGGCGTTCCCCCCTAAGGACCTCCCTTTGGGTCGAGGCTGGAACTGCGTCAATCCTATGGCCGGCCCTGGCCCCGGTGGGGTCACATAGATGGCCTGGCAAGTCTATAGAAAGCATTTCCTTCTCTGTGAGACTGTGCCTCTGTTTCCAGGGCCTTACCCCGGTGTGCGGCGTTCTCGCCGCCGGAAACCGGGCCCCCGATAGCTGGGAACAGCGGCTCACCAGGGTAAGGCCCAGGCGGTAGAAGTACTATCTACAGAGGAGCAGGCACGATTTACAGAATGTCTACGCCATCTATGTGACCCTATCAGGCCAAGGGCCGAAACAAGGAGAACGCAGGCACACCCAGTACCGCGGGGTGGATTCCACAAGGCGGGGGAAGGCCCCGCCTTTGGCGATTCTTTCCCCGATTTCTCATCGGGGGAGAAATCGGGCCCAGCGGAGCGTCCCCGGCTGGGGCGCTGGTTTGTACCTGTGTCATTGAAATGGGTCAATCTCTCAACAAAAAAGGTGGAAGAACCTTCCACAGGCTCTTCCACCTCTCTTATTTTGCGTATTGGCTGCGCCCAATCTTGAACAGGTCATTGCCCTGGCTATCCACGGCCACGGTGAGGGGCAGATTCTCCACCTCCATGCGCTTGACCGACTCACAGCCCAGCTCGTCAAAGGCGATGACCTGGGCGGTCTTGATGCACTTGGCAATGAGGGCCCCGGCGCCGCCCACGGCGGCAAAGTAGCACGCCCCGTTGCGCACAATGGCGTCCACCACCGGTTGGGCCCGCTCCCCCTTGCCAATCATGGCGGTGAGCCCTAAGTCCAGCAGCCGGGGAGCAAAGCCGTCCATCCGCCCGGCGGTGGTGGGGCCACAGGCTCCCACTGCCATGCCCTGCTGGCCCGGGGTGGGTCCGGCATAGTAGATAACGGCGCCTTTCAGCTCAAAGGGCAGGGGCTTGCCCTCGTCCAACAGCTGGAAGATGCGCTTGTGGGCGGCATCCCGGGCGGTATAGATGGTGCCAGACAGGAGCACCCGGTCCCCCGCTCTCAGCTCTCCCAGCACCTGGGGCAGCTGGTCGGTGGTCAGTACCTTGGTCTCACTCATGGCTCTCCACCTCTTCCGCCGCTTCGCTCTGGACCTCTTCCTCCTGCGCCTGGTCTCCCTGCTCGCCCTGTTCCTGGAGTCTCTGGGCGGCCTCGTCGGCCTGGTCGAACTGGACCCCCATCTCCCCCAGCTCTCGAATCTGCTGGAAGAGGCGGTCCATCTCGGTTCTCAGGTTGCTGTATCCGCTGAGGACCTGGTCCAGCCACTGGCGGGTGTCGGTCTGAATCTTCTCGGCCTTGGTCTTGGCCTGCTCAATGGTCTCCTGGGCCTTGTGGTGGGCATCCAGCTCCACGGTGGCCACATAGTCCTTGAGCTGGTCGTACTTCTGGGCCATGGGCTCCATCTCGTCCACCTGGCCATGGAGGCGGCCCAGCTCCAGCCGGGCGGCGGCCAGCTTGGTCTCGGTCTGGCTCAGCTCACCCCGCAGACGGGCCAGAGCCCGGGTGGACTCCTCCAGAGAAGCCCGCACCTTGGCCTCCTCGGCGGATACGCTGCCGTGGGCCTGGCGGAGGGCATCCATTTCCTGCTGAAGCCTGCGCTCGTTCTCCCGAGCGCGCTTCAGCTCGGCCTCCACCCCTGCCATCTCGCTGCGGTGCTGGGCGGCCAGCCGATCCATGTAGTGGAGCACATCTCCCCGGTGAAAGCCTGCCAGAGAGGTGCGAAATCGTTCAATTACGGGTTCCATGTCGGTTCCCCTTTCTCAAAAATTGGCCTATCCGCCCCCTTCCCGGAACAGACCCAGCCCTTCTTTGTGGATATTTTACCACAATCCCCCACATGTGACAATGTTTTTTCCCATTGCTCTTCCACCCTGTTGTATTTTCCTTCAAGCTAGGATATAATGGGCTAGACTTTTCGGAATGTAGGAATTCAAGTGACAAGGAGTATACCATATGGGAAACATCTGGCATGATATGGACCCAAAGCGCATCTCTCCCGAGGACTTTATCGCGGTGATTGAGATCCCCCAGGGCAGCAAGAAAAAATATGAGCTGGACAAGGCCACAGGTATGATCATCCTGGACCGCATCCTCCACACCTCCACCCACTACCCCGCCAACTACGGCTTCATTCCCCGCACCTACGGCGACGACGGGGACCCCCTGGACGTGCTGGTGCTGTGCTCGGAGGACCTGGACCCCCTGACTCTGGTCCGCTGCTACCCCATCGGCTACATCTCCATGCTGGACGGCGGCAAGCGGGACGAGAAGATCGTGGCCATCCCCTTCAACGACCCCACCTATAACACCACCAAGGACCTGTGCGACCTGCCCGCCCACAAGTTTGACGAGATGTCCCACTTCTTCTCGGTGTATAAGGCCCTGGAGGGCAAGGAGACCGTGGCCGGAGAGGTCAACGACCGGGCCGCCGCCGTGAAGATCATTGCCGAGGCCATCTCCAACTACCGGGACACGTTCTGCTGAGCCCGGCATATCATAATATAGACGAGGGAGAACGATTTCATGGATAAAATCATTACCTTTGCCGTCCCCTGCTACAATTCAGCGGCCTACATGGACCACTGTGTGGAGACCCTGCTCAAAGGGGGCGAGGACATTGAGATCATCCTGGTGGACGACGGCTCCACCAAGGATAACACGCATGAGAAGTGCGACGAGTGGGCCGCCAAGTACCCGGACATCATCCGGGCCATCCACCAGGAAAATGGCGGACACGGCGAGGGCGTCAACCAGGGCATCCGCAACGCCCGCGGCCTATATTATAAGGTGGTGGACTCCGACGACTGGCTGGACGAGACCGCCCTGCACACGGTGATGGACCAGCTGCGCCAGTTCGCCCACATGCCCGCCCCGGTGGACATGGTGGTGGCCAACTACGTCTATGAGCACGTGGAGGACAACACCCGCAAGGCGGTAAACTATAAAAACGTGTTCCCCACCGGCCGCATCTTCACCTGGGACGAGATTCGCCACTTCCGCACCTCCCAGTACCTGCTGATGCACTCGGTGATCTACCGCACCCAGCTGCTGCGGGACTGTGGTCTGGAGCTGCCCAAGCACACCTTCTATGTGGATAACATCTTTGTCTATCAGCCCCTGCCCTACGTGAAGACCATCTACTACCTCAACGTGGACCTGTACCGCTACTTCATCGGCCGGGCGGACCAGAGCGTCAACGAGTCGGTGATGGCCGGACGCATTGACCAGCAGGTGCGGGTCACCCGCCTGATGATTGCCGCCCACGATGTGCTGGCCATCAAGGCCAGTCAGCCCCGCCTGGGCCGGTATATGCTGGGCTATCTGTCCATGATGATGACGATTTCTTCCATTTTCGCCGTGATTGCCAACACTCCAGAGTCTCTGGGGATGCGCACCGAGCTGTGGGAGTATCTGCGGCAGAAGGACCCCGCCCTCTACCGCCGCTGCCGCTACCGCGCCACCAACGCCGCCACCAACATTCCCGGTTACCAGGGCCGAAAGTTGTCTGTTTCACTCTATCGCATGGCTAGAAAAATATACAAATTTAATTGATTCGTCAATCCCTGGGAGTAGAAGCTTCTATTTCCAGGGATTTTGCATAAATTACGCAATTATTTTCCTAGCAGGATGCTACCCCTTTTCTAGTTGCAATTTTACAGAAAGATGCTATACTGTAAGGCGTTGGGGTTCAGGCTGTACACAGCAAATCCATCCCCCAACGATAAATTAGGAGGTTACTCATTTTGCCGGACGACCCATCTATATTGCCCAAGCTTCTGGTCCTCATGGTTCTGATCTTGGTCAACGCCTTTTTCGCCGCCGCCGAGATCGCCGTCATCTCCCTATCCGAAACCAAGCTGAAAAAGCAGGCGGAGGAAGGAGATAAGAAAGCCAAGAAGCTCCTGGCCTTAACCCAGGCGCCCGACCATTTCCTCTCCGCGATTCAAATCGCCATCACCCTGGCAGGCTTCCTGTCCTCCGCCTTTGCCGCCGACAGCTTTTCCGGTCCCCTTGTGCATTGGCTGGTGGCCCGAGGCGTGACCCAGATTCCCGCCGGGACCCTGAACACCATCACCGTCATCATCATCACCATCATCCTCTCCTACTTCAGCCTGGTGCTGGGCGAACTGGTGCCCAAGCGCATCGCCATGAAGAAGACGGAGGCGGTGGCCCGGATGACCGTAGGCCCTGTGTGCGTCATCGCCACGGTGTGCCGCCCCATCATCTGGCTGCTGTCCAAGTCCACCAACGGGGTGCTGCGCCTGCTGCACATCGACCCCAAGGCCGATGAGGAAGAGGTGTCTGAGGACGAGATCCGCATGATGGTGGATTTGGGCGAAGAGCGGGGCACCATTGAAACCGCCGAGAAGGAGCTCATTGAGAACATCTTTGAGTTTAACAACTCCACCGCCGAGGATGTGATGGTCCACCGCACCGACATGGTGATGATCTGGGCCGGGGATACCCCCGAGGAGATTTTGAACACCATTCGGCAGTCCGGTCTGTCCCGCTTCCCCGTCTACGAGGAGGACGCCGACGACATCGTGGGTATCTTGTCCACCCGGGTCTACCTGCTCAACACCCAGCAGGCACACCCCAAGCCCCTGCGGGAGCTGCTCTACCCCGCCTACTTCGTTCCTGAATCGGTGCGCACCGACGTGCTGTTCCGGGATATGCAGAGCAAAAAGGTCCACCTGGCTATCGTGGTGGACGAATACGGCGGGACCTCTGGTCTGGTGACCATGGAGGACCTGCTGGAAGAGATCGTGGGCAACATCTACGACGAGTTCGACCCCCAGGATGAGGCCGATCTGGTCCAGTTGGACGACAACCTCTGGCAAGTTTCCGGTTCCTGTGACCTGGACCAACTGGCCCGGGCTCTGGACATCACCTTCCCCGAGGACCAGGAGTTCGATACTCTGGGCGGCCTGGTCTTTGCCCAACTGTCTGTGATTCCCTCCGACGGCGAACAGCTGGAGCTGGACGCCTACGGGCTTCACATCAAGGTGCTCAACTTCACCGACCGACGGGTGGAGCTGGCCCAAGTCTCCAAGCTTCCCCCCCAAGAGGAGGAGGCCAAACAACACTGATTTTCAGTGCTTCTATTGTAGATGAGCAGGGCTCCTGGCCTTGTTTTTCTAATAGATCTTTTAGGTATGGTGCGCCACCCCGCACCATTCCCACCCTGTAAAACACAGAACGGAGGAAACGTTTCTATGCGAAAGACAAAGATTATTTGTACCCTGGGCCCTGCTTCCGACAGCGAGGAGATGATTGAGAAGCTCATCCTCACCGGCATGAACGCCGCCCGCTTCAACTTCTCTCACGGCACCCACGAGTCCCACCTGGCTGTTCTCACCCGCGTGAAGAACGTCCGGGATCGTCTGGGCTGCCCCGTGGCCACCATTCTGGACACCAAGGGCCCTGAGATTCGCATTCGTTCTTTTGCCAACGGCAAGATCGAGCTGGCCGATGGCGATACCTTCACCCTGACCACCCGCGAGGTGGACGGCGACAACACCATCGTGTCCGTGACCTACCCCAACCTGCACAACGAGGTGTCCGTGGGCACCCACCTGCTCATTGACGACGGCCTGGTGGACATCGAGGTCACCGAAATCAAGGGTCAGGACATCATCTGCAACGTGGTCACCGGCGGCCCCCTGTCCAATAACAAGTCCATCAACATCCCCAACACCCACATCTCCCTGCCCGCTCTGACCGAGAAGGACAAGAGCGATCTGAAGTTCGCCGTGGAGAACGACTTCGACTTCGTTGCCGCCTCCTTTGTGCGTCAGGCCTCCGACGTGGAGGAGATCCGTGCCGTTCTGGACTCCCACGGCGGCCAGCACATCGGCATCATCGCCAAGATCGAAAACCAGGAGGGCGTGGACAATCTGGAGGAGATCCTCAAGGTTGCCGATGGCCTGATGGTGGCCCGTGGCGACCTGGGCGTGGAGATCCCCGCTCAGGATGTGCCCGTCATCCAGAAGCGCATGATCAAGGCCGCTATCGCCCAGGGCAAGCACGTGGTCACCGCCACCCAGATGCTGGACTCCATGATCCGCAATCCTCGTCCCACCCGTGCTGAGGTGTCCGACGTGGCCAACGCCGTGTTCGACGGCACCGGCTGCGTGATGCTCTCCGGTGAGACCGCCTCCGGCAAGCACCCCGTGGAGGCCCTGCAGACCATGGTGGACATCGTCACCACCGCTGAGAACTCCACCAATTACTGGAAGCGCTTCACCAAGTCCACCGTGGACCACACCGCTTCCATCACCGATGCCATCAGCCACACCGCCTGCCTGACCGCCATGGACCTGAAGGCTACCGCCATCCTCACCGCCACCGAGACCGGCCACACCGCCCGCATGACCACCCGGTATCGTCCCGGCTGCCTGGTGGTCGCCCTGACCACCAACGAGCGTGTTCGCCGTCAGCTGGCCATCACCTGGGGCGTGGCTCCCTTCCTGTCCGGCACCGTGGACTCCACCGACCGTCTGTTCTCTCTGTGTGTGGAATCCGCCAAGAAGGAGGGCGTTGTCCAGGAGGGTGATACCGTGGTTATCACCGCTGGCGTGCCCATCGGCAAGAGCGGCTCTACCAACCTGATCAAGGCTCAGGTGGTAAAGTAAGTTCATATTAGCCATACTAAAGGGGGACGGTGTACCACCGTCCCCCTTCGTGGTCTTGCCAAAGAAGTCCCAGGACTTCTTTGGCGAAAAAGACTGCATGACGGATGGGGCTCGATTTCTGACGAAAAAGTCACCCCACCCGTCATGAGAAGTGTCATTTCCCCGGCACATGTCCGTGGAAATGACGGGATTTCAATTTATTCCGTCATCTGCGGATGACGGAACTCTGCGAGGCTCCGAACCCCGAGAGTTTTTCCACAGCCTGAAAAAGGGGACGGTGTGCCACCGTCCCCCTTCGTGCTATTCTTGAAATGGAGGCTTACTCCCTTGAACATCTTTGATATTATGGGCCCCATCATGGTGGGGCCAGCCCCAGCGGCCAGGGCCGCCGGGGACCCCGTGATTTTATTTGCGCAGCGGAAGTGAATTCCGCTTTGCGCCAAGGTTTTTGACTTGTCCAAGTCAAAAACGCTTGTACGCCGCACCCGCGGCGGGGCTGGACGGCCCCACACCCCCACTCTTTTTACAAAGGCGGAATGCTTTTTGAACATCTTTGATATTATGGGCCCCATCATGGTGGGGCCGTCCAGCTCCCACACGGCAGGCGCCGCCCGCATGGGTCGGGTGGCCCGGCATCTGTTGGGCAGCCAGCCGGTGAAGGCGGACATTCAGCTCCACGGCTCCTTTGCCGCCACCGGCTCCGGCCACGGCACCGACCGGGCCATTGTGGCGGGGCTCTTAGATCTGGCCCCCGACCATCCGGGTATCCCCCACAGCTTTGAGCTGGCCCGTCAGGCGGGCATGGCGGTGTCCATCCGCCCAGTAGACCTGCCTGGGGCTCACCCCAACACCGCCGTGCTCCACCTCACCGACCAGCAGGGCCGCACCCTCACCGTCTCCGCCTCCTCGCTGGGCGGTGGCCGCATCCGGGTCAACGCCATTGACGGCATGGAGGCCTCCTTCTCCGGGGAGCTGCCCACCCTCATCATTCGCAACCAGGACCGGCCGGGCATCGTCTCCCAGGTCAGCCAGGTGCTCTCGGACCACATGGCCAACATCGCCACCATGCAGCTCTACCGGGACCGCCGTGGCGGTCTGGCGGTGATGGTGCTGGAGTGCGACAACCACCTCTCCCCCGCTCTGGTCCAGGAGCTGTCCCATCTGGACGGGGTGGAGCGGTGTACCTATCTCAACATGGAGGGCTGCTGATATGGCTTTTCAATCCGTCGAACATCTCATAGACTGCGCCCAGCACCAGCCCCTGTGGCAGGCGGTGCTGCTGGACGACTGCCAGGACCGGGACGTCACTCAGGAAGAGAGCTTCGCCCGCATGGAGGCCCTGTGGCAGGCTATGGTGGAGTCCGTGGAGAACTACGACCCCCAGCGCCGCTCTGCCTCCGGCTTGTCCGGCGGCCAGGGTGAGAAAATGGCCCAGGCCCAAAACACCCTGTGTGGGCCAGACATGCAGCAGGTCATCGCCACCGCCTTGAAAGTGGGCGAGCACAACGCCTGTATGGGCCGCATTGTGGCCGCACCTACCGCTGGGGCCAGCGGGGTGATGCCCGCCGTCCTCCTCCCCCTGTGGAAACGGGAAGGCCTGTCCACCCACACCATGGTGGAGTGCCTGTACGTGGCCGCCGGGTTCGGCCAGGTCATCGCCACCCGGGCCTCCATCTCTGGGGCCGAGGGCGGCTGTCAGGCGGAGATTGGCTCCGCCTCCGGCATGGCCGCCGCCGCTCTGGTCCACGCCCGGGGCGGCTGCGCCCAGCAGATGGCCGCCGCCTGCGCCATGGCCCTGCAAAACGTGCTGGGCCTGGTGTGCGACCCGGTGGCGGGCCTGGTGGAAGTGCCCTGTGTCAAACGCAACGTCATGGGCGCTGTCAACGCCATGGCCTGCGCCGACATGGCTCTGGCGGGCATTGTGGGCGCCATTCCCTGCGACCAGGTCATTGACGCCATGGACGCTGTGGGCCGCACCCTCCCCTCCGCCCTGCGGGAGACCGGCAAGGGCGGCTTGGCCGCCACCCCCGCCGGACGGGCCATTGCCCAGCAGCAGATTACCCCTGCCCCCTGAGCTCTTACAGCTTCTTCAGGTCCCCAATGACCCCCTGAATCATACTCTCCGGCACCCAGCTGGAGAGAAAGGCGGCCAGCTGCTCCAAGGTCACGGTGCGGGCCGCCCCCTTCACCGGGTGTTTGGACAGCATGGGAATTTTCCGCTGGAACACGCTGCGGCTGCGGGGATTATCCCACAGCTCTCCCAATGTAATCTGATTGTTGCGCAAGTCCATGTTTGATCACCTCACCCCCATCCTATGCGCCACACCCCCCACCCTTGACAGGAGGAATTGTCATGTCGAAACGCCATCGTTCCCCCGGCCCCAAGCCCCACCCCTTTGAGCGAAAGGGACTGCTGTACACGGTGTACTTTGTGCTGCGTGTGCTGGTGGTCCTCATGCTGGTGGCCGCCGTATTCAATCAAAATTATGAAAATGTGGCCCTGTGTGTCCTCACCCTGGTGCTGTTCATGCTCCCCTCCGCCTTCGAGCGGCGGCTGCGCATTGAACTGCCGGACACCCTGGAGATCATCATTCTGCTGTTTATCTTCGCTGCGGAGATTCTGGGCGAGATTCAGGACTACTACATCACCTTCCCCTACTGGGACACCATGCTCCACACCACCAACGGCTTTTTGTGCGCCGCCATCGGCTTTGCCCTGGTGGACATTCTCAACCGCACCGAACGGGTCTCTCTGAACCTGAGCCCCTTCTACATGGCAGTGGTGGCCTTCTGCTTCTCCATGACCGTGGGGGTGATGTGGGAGTTCTTCGAGTTCGCCATGGACCACTTTCTCCACTTTGACATGCAGAAAGACACCATCTTGAACGCCTTTTCCACGGTAAATCTGGACCCCAATCACGGCACCGCCGCCATCATGGTGGACGGCATCCAGGACGTGATTCTGGTGATGGAGGATGGCACCCAGCGCGCCTTAGGGCTGGGCGGATACCTGGATATCGGCCTCATTGACACCATGGCAGACCTGTTCGTCAATTTCATCGGTGCTGTCATCTTCTCCATCATCGGCTTTTTCTATGTCAAGGGCCGAGGCCACAGCCGCTTCGCCCCCCGGTTCATCCCCCAGGTTCTCCCCGAAGAAACCTCCTCTCAGGAGGAATAATCCCCCTGCATTTGGTGCATACTGCTCTTGGAATCTAAAACCAGGAGGTCAATGTCATGTACGAACAACCCAATCCCAGCATCAAATGCACCGTCTCCAGCTGTGCTCACCACAAGAACCAGTCCTGCACCCTCAACGAGATTCAGGTGGGCTGTTGCCAGAACAAGGTCGGCTGCTGCCAGGACACCGAGTGTGCGTCCTTCCAGCTGGGGACCACCAACAGCTGCCACTAATTCCAAAGAAGTCCCAGGACTTCTTTGGAGAGGGTTTGCATGGGGGATGGGGCTCGATTTCTCGCGAAAAAGTCACCCCATCCCCCATGAGAAGTGTCATTTCCCCGGCGCATGTCCGTGGAAATGACGGGATTTATGATTCTTTCCCCGCCTGCGGGCGGGGAAACTCTGCCGAGGGCTATTTACCTGGGCAAAGGTCTGGAAGTGTTCTCTCAAAGGGGGCACTTCCAGACCTTTTTTACATATCGCCAAAATTTCATTTACATCATCACACTATTTCGGTAGAGTGTAAAATTTTTGTGCTCCCGCATTTTAGTCATTGACAAACGGAGGGAAAGGGTCTATCATGGCTTTAATAGTCTAAAGCAAATAGTTGTCAACTGCGACGATCAGGCCAGTAACCCCCTTGTCGGCAGCCCAGAGAGAAGGCGTTTGGTGCAAGTCCTTCCTGCTGTGGGTGTGGTGAATCTCCCCTGGAAGCAGTCCGGCTGAAATCTCAGAGAGAAAGTAGGCAGGATCGGCCCCCGCCGTTATCGGGATCAAGTGCCCCCATCCGTGGGGGAATTTAGGTGGTACCGCGGAGCGCAGCTTCGTCCTAATGGAGGATGAAGTTGCGTTCTTTTTCTATCCAAAGGAGGGTTTAGCATGTTAATGAGGGGTTCTCAAATTGTGATGGAGTGTCTGCTGGAGCAGGGCGTGGACACGGTGTTCGGCTATCCGGGAGGTACCATTCTCAACATTTACGATGAGTTTGAGCTCCACGGCTACAAGGACAAAATTCACCACTACCTCACCTCCCATGAGCAGGGAGCCAGCCACGCCGCCGACGGCTACGCCCGGTCCACCGGAAAAGTGGGTGTATGCTTTGCCACCTCTGGCCCCGGCGCCACCAACCTGGTCACCGGCATCGCCACCGCCTACTATGACTCCTCCCCGGTGGTGTTCATCACCTGCAACGTCAGCGAGAACCTCATCGGCAAGGACTCCTTCCAGGAGGTGGACATCACCGGTATCACCATGCCCATCACCAAGTGCAACTACCTGGTCAAGGACGTCAACCAGCTGGCCGACGTCATCCGGGAGGCCTTTGCCATCGCCCGTTCCGGCCGTCCCGGCCCGGTGCTGGTGGATATCGCCAAGAACGTCACCGCCGCCACGGCGGACTACCAATACCTGCCCGTGTCCGAGCACCCCAACCACGGCCGCCTGGCCAACCTGATGCGGCGCACCGGCCGGGACCTGGGCACCCCGGAGCCGGACCACGGGGATATCCAGAAGCTGCTGGATTTGATTGCCCAGGCAGAACGCCCCATGGTGCTGGTGGGTGGCGGCGTCATCCGCTCCCGGGGCGCTGTACCCGAGTTCCGCAAGTTTATTGAAACCCTGGACGCCCCGGTGGGCTCCACCATCATGGGCGGCGGCGCCTGTCCCGGCAACCACCCCCTGTTCACCGGCATGGTGGGTATGCACGGCTCCCACGCCTCCAACATCGCCACCACCGAGTGCGATTTGCTCATTGCCATCGGCTGCCGCTTCTCGGACCGGGTGGCCACCGACCCCGCCATCTTCGCCAAACAGGCCAAAATCGTACATATCGACATTGACCGGGCAGAGATCGACAAAAACGTTCTCACCTACCACCACATCATTGGAGACGCCAGAAGGGTGCTGGAGCTGCTCAACGCCCAGCTTCCCCCCCACGACTACACCCAATGGAAGGCCCAGGTGTTCTCCCGCAAGGAGCTGCCCCTGAAAAAGGACGATGTGCTCCACGCCCACGAGGTGCTGGAGACCATTCAGGACCTCACCGACGGCAAGGCCATCATCGCCACCGACGTGGGCCAGCACCAGATGTGGTCCTGTCAATACTACCACTTCTCCCGCCCCGGCCAGCTGCTCACCAGCGGCGGCTTCGGCACCATGGGCTTCGGCCTGGGGGCCGCCATGGGAGCCAAGGTGGGCAACCCGGACCAGATCGTGGTCCACTGCACCGGAGACGGCTGCTTCCGCATGAACTGCCACGAGCTGGCCACCCTGGAGCACTACCACATCCCGGTGATCACTGTCATCTTCAACAACGGCACTCTGGGCATGGTTCGCCAGTGGCAGAACCTCATCTATAACAAGCGATTCTCCCAGACCGACCTGGACCGCGGCCCCGACTTCGTCAAGCTGGCCGAGGCCTACGGCCTCAAGGGCTTCCGGGCCGGAACCCAGGCGGAATTTGAAGAGGCCTTCCGTCAGGCCCTTCAGGCCGGCTGCGGCTGCGTCATCGACTGTGCCATCCGCATGGATGCCATGGTCCACCCCATGGTCAGTGCCGGTACCCCCGTCACCGACTTCATCTTGGACTGAGAGGAGGGCCACTATGAACAATCCCGTTACCCGACACACCCTGTCTGTACTGGTGGAAAACACCCCCGGCGTCCTCTCCCAGGTCTCCCGGCTCTTCTCCCGCAAGGGGTACAACATCGAGTCTCTGGCCGTGGGCACCACCGACGACCCCGAGGTGTCCCGTATCACCATTGAGGTGACCTGTGACAACCTGATGATCGAGCAGATCATCAACCAGCTGCGCAAGCTCTTCTGTGTCTACTCCGTGCGACTGCTTCCCCCCGCCTCCTCCATTCGGAGGGAGCTGGTGCTCATCAAGGTCAAGGCCGAGGGCCGGGACGTGCGCAACGAGGTGATTCAGATCGCCAACATCTTCCGCGCCACCATCATCGACGTGTCCACCAAAAGCCTGACCCTGGCGGTCATCGGCCAGGAGTCCAAGGACGACGCCCTGGAAAAGCTTCTGTGTGAGTTCGGCATCCTCGAGCTGGTGCGCACCGGTATGGTGGCTTTGGAGCGCGGCGAGGCCACCATCAACGACAACGACGACAACAAAGAGACCGACGAATTTGATCTTGGTAAAAATGTGCTCTAATTTTACATATTCAACCTTCAAAGGAGTGTTTTATCATGGCTAAGATGTACTACGAAAAGGATTGCGACCTCAACTACCTCACTGGCAAGAAGATTGCCATTGTGGGTTACGGCTCCCAGGGCCACGCCCACGCTATGAACCTGCGTGATTCCGGCTGTGACGTGATCATCGGCCTGTACAAGGGCGGCAAGAGCTGGCCCGTGGCAGAGAAGGACGGCTTCACCGTCATGGAGACCGCCGAGGCCACCAAGATCGCCGATATCATCATGATCCTCATCAACGACGAGCGTCAGGCCGATATGTATAAGAAGGACATCGCCCCCTACCTCACCGCTGGCAAGGCCCTGGCCTTCGCCCACGGCTTCAACATCCACTACGGCCAGATCAAGCCCCCCGCCGACGTGGACGTGTTCATGATCGCCCCCAAGGGCCCCGGCCACACCGTCCGCTCCCAGTTTGTCGCCGGCAAGGGCGTGCCTTGCCTCATCGCCGTGGAGCAGGATGCCACTGGCAACGCCTACCAGATCGGCCTGGCCTATGCCGCTGGCATCGGCGGCGCCCGTGGCGGCGTGATGGAGACCACCTTCGCCGACGAGACCGAGACCGACCTGTTCGGTGAGCAGGCCGTGCTGTGCGGCGGCGTGGTGGAGCTGATGCGCCTGGGCTTCGAGACCCTGGTGGAGGCCGGTTACGCCCCCGAGAACGCCTACTTCGAGTGCATCCACGAGATGAAGCTAATCATCGACCTGATTAACAAGGGCGGCGTGGCCATGATGAACTACTCCATCTCCGACACCGCCGAGTATGGCGAGTACGTCTCCGGCCCCCGTGTCCTGCCCTATGAGCAGACCAAGGCCAACATGAAGGCGGTGCTCACCGACATTCAGAACGGCAAGTTCGCCGGGGCCTGGATTGCCGAGAACAAGAACGGCCGCACCTTCTTCAACGCCTCCCGCCGCCAGCTGGCCAAGCACCCCATGGAGACCGTGGGCGCCGAGCTGCGCCGCAACATGCTGTGGGGCGACGATGCCGATCCCGACACCGCTTCCAACTAAGATACTTATAAGAACAGCGGCCTGACCCCCTAGGGCCAGGCCGCTGTTACTTCTCTTTTTGTTCCTCTGCCCTGGAATATCCCTGCCAGCCTGGCAGGGATGCTCCGCTGGGGTCTCTTTCTCAACGATGAGAAAGAGACGAAAGAATCGCCAAAGGCGGGGCCTTCCCCCGCCTTGTGGAATCCACCCCGCGGTACTGGGTGGATGTGCATCTTTCTCTGTTCGGCCCTTGGCCCGGTGGGGTCACATAGATGGCGTGGAGATTCTACCGAACGTACCTGCTTCTCTGTGTGGTTGTCCTTCTGTTGCCAGGGCCTTACCCTGGTGTGCAACTGTTCCCAGTTGCTGGAAGCCTAGCTGACGGCGGCGGGAACGCCGCTTCTCCAGGGTAGGCCCGGATATAGAAACCGCCCGGCTATAGGGCCAGCTGCCCAAGGTGGCCTGGTGTAGTGGCACAAACAGGGGCCACAGCAAGGGTAACGGGCCAAACGTAGTCTTGACGCAGTTCCAGCCTCGTACCCCAGGGGGGTACTTAGGGGGGAACGCCCTAAGCGGGTTTTGGTTCCTTTTGCCCGTTCAAAAGGAACCCCCAGCGGGAAGCGTCCCCGCCAGGCTGGCAAGCCTGTACCCAAGGACAAATAGAACAGCACTCCCGCCATCTGCCGGATGGCTGACCGCTTCCTCTATCTATGGGAAGTTTTCCATACAAAAACTACTCAAAGGAGTTTTCCCTATGCGCTCTGATGTTGTGAAAAAAGGCATCCCCGCCGCCCCCAACCGCTCTCTGCTCTACGCCTTGGGCTACACCAAGGAGGAGCTGGAGCGGCCTCTCATCGGCGTGGTATGCTCCTATAACGAAATTGTCCCCGGCCACATGAACCTGGACAAGATCGCCGAAGCCGTGAAGGCTGGTGTCCGGGCCGCCGGAGGCACCCCTGTGGAGGTGCCCGCCATCGCCGTGTGCGACGGTATCGCCATGGGCCACGTGGGCATGAAGTACTCCCTGGTCACCCGGGACCTCATTGCCGACTCCACCGAGGCCCTGGCCATGGCCCACCAGTTCGACGGTCTGGTGATGATCCCCAACTGTGACAAGAACGTCCCCGGCCTGCTGATGGCAGCTGCCCGGGTGAACATCCCCACCATCTTCTGCTCCGGCGGCCCCATGCTGGCGGGCAAGCTGCCCGACGGCCGCCGCACCTGCCTGTCCCACATGTTTGAGGCGGTGGGCGCCTACTACGCCGACAAGCTGGACGAGGCCGGGGTGGAGGAGTACGAGAACGCTGCCTGCCCCACCTGCGGCTCCTGCTCCGGCATGTACACCGCCAACTCCATGAACTGCCTCACCGAGGCCATCGGCATGGGCCTGCGGGGCAACGGCACCATCCCCGCCGTGTGGTCGGCCCGCCTGCGGCTGGCCAAGCACGCGGGCATGCAGATCATGGAGCTGGTGGAGAAGGACATCAAGCCCCGGGACATCATGACCCCCGCCGCCTTCCACAACGCCGAGACGGTGGACATGGCCCTGGGCTGCTCCACCAACACCATGCTCCACCTGCCCGCCATCGCCCACGAGTGCGGCATTGAGCTGGACCTGGACATGTCCAACCAGATTTCCGCCAACACCCCCAACCTGTGCCACCTGGCCCCCGCCGGGGAGAGCTACATGGAGGACCTGGAGCAGGCGGGCGGCGTGTACGCCGTCATGGCCGAGCTGACCAAGAAGGGCCTTCTCAACACCGACGTGATGACCGTCACGGGCAAGACCATGGGTGAAAATCTGGAGGGCGTTGTGAACCGGGACCCGGAGACCATCCGCCCCATCGATCGCCCCTACTCCGCCGACGGCGGCATTGCGGTGCTCAAGGGCAACCTGGCCCCCGAGGGCTGCGTGGTCAAGCGCTCCGCCGTGGCCCCTGAGATGATGACCCACCAGGGCCCCGCCCGGGTCTTCGACTGCGAGGACGATGCCATTGAGGCCATCTACGCCGGGAAGATCGTCCCCGGCGACGTGGTGGTCATCCGCTACGAGGGCCCCAAGGGTGGCCCCGGTATGCGGGAAATGCTCAACCCCACCTCTGCCATTGTGGGCATGGGCCTGGGCTCCTCGGTGGCCCTGATCACCGACGGCCGCTTCTCCGGCGCCACCCGTGGCGCTGCCATCGGTCACGTGTGCCCCGAGGCCGCGCAGGGCGGCCCCATCGCCCTGGTGGAGGACGGCGACCTCATCACCGTGGACATTACCAACTGCGCCATTACCCTCCACGTGGACGAGGAGACCCTGGCCGCTCGAAAGGCCGCCTGGGTGTGCCCGCCCCCCAAGGTGACCACAGGCTATCTGGCCCGGTACGCCAAGCTGGTGACCTCCGCCAGCCGGGGCGCTGTGCTGGAGTAAGCGCACCATCGCCCAGGACGGGCGGACCCTGCTGCCCCTGTCCATTCAGGTCCACCACGGAGTGTGCGACGGGTTCCACGTCTGCCGCTTTGTGGAGGAGTTGGAGCAGCTCATCCAAGAGATATTCTAATCAACACGAGAGGCCAACCCTTCCACGGTTGGCCTCTCGTGTTCCATGATAACTTGCCGTTTTAAGCTCCTTTTTACCCCAATTGCAGGTCAGGATTGATTCGCTTGATATATTCATGAAATTTGGGGACAGTAAAATCAATTTCTCCATGGGACGTGGGATAAATCATGCCCTTGCTGATGAGCTGTGCCCGGATGGGGGAGATGGAGGACACCGACTTGTTCATTAGTTTCGCCACATTGGCAATGGTACAGGGGAGTTTGCTGCACTTGACCATAGCAGCGATAAACGCCTTTTCCCGTGGGGTACACCGCTGATAGCGCACAGCGAAAAATCCCTTGTCCAGCAGCTCCCAGAACTTCGGCTCAGCCTCTTGGACATCCTCCAAGGTAATGGTGGGCTTGTCCGGGGTGATTTGCCACACAGAACTGCACATCTGCTGGATGAAATACGGATAGCCCCCTGTCTGGGCTATGATATGCTCCACAGCGGCGCTGTCATACGCCACCTCAAAGTCCTCCGCAGGCACTGTGATCGCTGCGGCAGCCTCCTCCGGCTTCAGCGGTCCCACTACTTCATACTGAAACAGCCGCTCGGCATAGGAGCACGCCTCCCCCACCTCCTGTAAAATCTTAGGAAGGCCCGCACAAAAGGCCATAATGGGCAGTCGCAGCTGATTGCAGCGGTGTAGGGCTACGATGAGACCCGCAATCTCCTCTCGTCTCAGATATTGCATCTCGTCAATAAACAGACAGATGGTGTCTCCGGAACTCTGAGCGGCCTTGCCCAGCTGGGTCATCAGATCGGTCAGGTCGTTGGAATACACCCCACTGACAAACCCCGCCTCGGGGTCCACCCCAAAGGAGACTTCCCCCTCCTCCAGCTTATACTGGATGCGAAACGCCTTCAGGAGGGCAAGAAACCTGCGTGCAAAATCCTTTGCCGTGGTCTGAAAGCTCACCTCATGGGCAATGCGTTGTAGAGAGACCAGCAGATTCTGGGTGAATTTCCCATCCGAATCCGCCTCGATGTGGTCAAATAAAATCCCATAGCCCTCCGCACTGTTCTCGATGGTGTTGAGGAGAACGGTTTTTCCCACTCCACGTAATCCATAATAAATCATGGACTGCTGGGGATATCTTTTTTGAAGCGCCAGCAAGCTCTGCTCCGCATGGGAGATTAGCCCCTCACGCCCCGCCAAATACGAGGGCATGAATCCGGCCCCTGGCGTATAGGGATTAGAATGCGTCATGGTAAACCTCCTTCGCCACAGTAGCTATACGAATCTATTGCAAAATATACGGTTTTTTTCGCCCTGTGTTTCCTTGTTCTTCCTGAGTATAGTATACCCCTTGGGGTATGTCTCTGTCAATGGACGTTCCTCGCAAAAAGGCTGCAACAGGCACCTTCCGGGTGTCTGTTGCAGCCTTTTACACGATATTTCGCCATACGCCCCAGAGCAGAAGCACCACGGCCATGCCGCTCCACACCAGGGTCTCCCACCGGGCGGTGGGGACGCTGCCCCGGCGGACATACACCACGGCACGATAGCCCAGCAGCCCCCCCAGGAGGGGCAGCAGAAGGAGCAGGACCGGATTGGCCTTCCAGGCCCCGGAAACGTCCAGCCGCAACAGGGCCAGACACATGCGGGTCACACCACACCCGGGACATTGCAGCCCAGTGATGGCGTGGAAGGGACAGGGAATGGACAAGTGGGTCAGATTGACCCACAGGGCATATCCCGCCCCCACCGCTACCATCCCCAACAGCCCGGTGAGCAGGCGGCGCAGTCGCTGTCCAGGGGTCATGGTCAGAAGTTGGGGGTGTACTTGTTCAGCTCGTTCTGGATGAGAGCCAGGGTGACCAGGCCAAATCCAAAGATATTGAGCACCAGGAAGATGGTGGGGAAGGAACCAGGGGCCACGCCGTGGTCGGCACGGGCTGCATCCAGCTTTTCGCCCATGCTCCAGGCCCAGTACATCCCGTAGATGCCGCAGGTGATGATGGACAGGACAATACACTTGGCAATGCTTCTGTTTTGACTCATGTCAACCTCTCCTTTTTCTTGCCCTCAGCATACCATAGCCCGGGTGGTTTGTCTATAAAAATCGCCCGTCAGAGCAGCTCTGACGGGCGGTGTTTTTTAGGGGATTTGACTAAATTCTCGTGCTTTAGCCCTGCTTCAGCGCCTGGGCCAGCTGGTCGGGGCAGGAGGTGGGCTTGGAGCCACAGTGGATGCCCTCCATGCGGGAGATGGCCTCCTCACAGGTCATGCCCACCAGCAGGGAGGAAATACCCTGGAGGTTTCCGTTGCAGCCGCCCACCACGCGCACGGCCTGGATGACGTCGTTGTCCACGTCAATTTCCATCTCACGGGAGCAGACGCCCCGGGGGATATAGTGAATGGTTTTCATAGTCATATTCTCCTTCCTGGTGCATAGGCTTGTCTAGGGCGTATCTGAAAACAAAGGAATCGACGAATTTTCCACTAGCAACAGACAGATACAAGGCAAAAAACGCAGGAATCCTGGATGGATTCCCAGGATTTTTAACGCAGTAGCTGGCGTTGATGGTTGGAAAAGTCAAGGATCCCGGCTTTTCAGATCGCCCTCAGGTCACAGAACGATCAGGCCATAGCGGTTGCTCAGTTCCCGCAGCTCCTCGGCGTCCAAGTCGCCGGTGCCGTCATAAAAGGCCCGGCCCTGGTAGTAGCGCAGGGCCTGCTCCAGCAGCTGAGGCACGTCCGACCACAGGCACAGAGCCTTGTTGACGGCGTACTGGTGCTCGGCGAAGATGTCCACATCGTCCTGCTCCAGAATGGAGATCTTCACAGCGCCCACCGGGTCGTCCTCCGCCTCAATGATGTCCTCCAGCAGCTTGGGGGTGCACTCCAGCTCCTCTCCCACGTCCACCGTGCGGGTGACAAAGCAGGGGGAGGTTCCGGTGGCACAGGGAATGACGTCGGGGTCCTTTTCCTGCACCACATAGGGGTAGGTCACCACGTCCCCGTCCACCACGTAAAACAGCGGCACGCTGGCGTAGCGGGACAGCTCTTCCAGCTGCTCCAGGGCCAGCTCCTTGGGACAGTTGAGGCCAAAGGCGGCGGCGCCCATGCCCTCTGCCACAAACAGGGCAGCCAGCATGTGCACCCGGGTGGCAGACTCGCCCTCCTCGTTGCAGGACCAGGACACCCACAGGGGGCCGTAACCCAGCTCCCGGGCGGCCAGAATGGCGGCCCGGCACTCGGCCATGCCGATCATGCAGTTGATGTGTACAGGGCCCTGTCCCGCCCCCAGCTGGGCACGGTACTCCTCTACCAGGTGGTCAAATTCCGCCTCTCCGGCGGGTGGCACATCCAGCCCCAGAGGGCCGACACGCCGCTGAAATATGGGAACCGCTGCATCCATGTGTTCCATGTCGTACTCCTTCACTTTGGTTGGGTCTCAGTGTTGCTTGCGCAGTCTTTCTAAGGGGGTAGTATATCAAATTCTGTCGTCCATGGCAAGGGCATCCCCCAACAAAAGGGGGAGCAGAGGCTCGAACAAGACACCCTCCCGCACGTCGGTGCCCAGGGCGGCGGTGTAGGAGGCACAGCGGGTGATGAAGTGGGCCGCTCGGCTCACGCCCCGCTCCAGGCTCTCCCCCATCACCAGGCTGCCCGTGAGCACGGCGGCAAACAGGTCCCCAGTGCCCGGGTACTCCCCGGGAGCCCGAACTGCCACAGTGGTGCCGCTGGCTCCGGTGGTGTGGTCAAACCACACCGCTCCGGTGTACCCCGGCTCGGGGGTCACGCCAGTGACCACCACCGACCGTTGTCCCTGGCCGGACAGCTCCACCGCCAGGTCCTCCCCCCGCTGGTCCAGCAGAGCATCGGGAGCCAGACCCAGGAGAATGGCCGCCTCGGTGAGGTTGGGGGTGATAACCTGGGCCTTCTGGCACAGGTCCCCCATAGCCTGGGCCATCTCGGGGGTGATGGAGGTGTACAGCTTGCCGTGGTCTCCCAGCACCGGGTCCACCACCACCTGGGTATTCTCCCCGGACAGCCTCCCCACCGCCTCCATGGCCTGGTAGATTTGGGCGGCGCTGGCCATGTATCCGGTGTAAATGCCATCAAAGCGCAGCCCCAGCTCCTCCCAGTGGCGCAGGGTGCCGTCCACCTGCCCGGTGAGGTCGGTGCGCTGGACGGGGCCAAAGCCGCCGGTATGGGTGGAGAGCACCGTCCCCGGCAGGGGGCAGCACTGCATGCCCATCACCGACAGCACCGGGAGTATCACCGCCAGGGAACACCGCCCATAGCAGGACAGATCGTGTATGGCCGCTACCTTTCGCATTTGCATCTACCTCATCTTCGTTTTACACACCATTATACCCTCCCCACTGGGGAGTGGCAACGGGCTTTCTTTACAAACTCGCCCGCCCTTGCTATACTGGAAAAAAGCAAAAACCACAGATTCTAAGGAGGATTTCCATGAAACAGCTCGCTTGTTTTCTCACAGCCGGCGCCATGCTCCTCACCCTGTGCGCATGCTCTGGCTCCCCCGCTTCTTCCCCCTCCCCCGACCCCACGCCCACGGTGGAGCCCACCCCCACCCCGCCCCTGTACACCAACCCTCTCACCGGAGAGGCCACCGAAACCGACCTCAGCGGGCAAAAGCCCGTCACCGTGGTGATGAACAACATCAAGGTGGCCATGCCCCAGCAGGGCAACTCCACCGCCGATATCATCTATGAGGCCATTGCCGAGGGCGGCATCACCCGGATGCTGGCCGTGTATCAGGACCCGGCGGACCTCACCACCATCGGCTCGGTACGCTCGGCCCGGGACTGTTTCTTGGACCTGGCCCTGGGCCATGACGGGGTGTTCGTCCACGCCGGAGGCAGCCACTACGTCTACGACACCATCGCCCAGCTGGGGGTCAACGACGTGGACGGCGTGAAGGGCACCAACGCCTCGGGCATCTTCTTCCGGGACCCCGACCGTACACCGGGAGTGTCCTACGCCTGGGAGCACACCCTTATGGCCGACGGGAAAGCCATGGTGGAAAAGCTCACCGCCAACGGTCTGCTGGGCCCCCACTCGGAAGGATACGAGTACGAGATGAGCTTCACCGAAGACGGCACCCCCCAGGATGGACAGGCGGCCAACACCATCACCGTCACCTACTCCAACTACAAAAACACCGTCTTCCAGTACAACCAGGACAAACAGGTCTACCTGGTGGAGCAGTACGACAGCCCCTTCATTGACGGCAACGACGGCTCCCAGATCTCCACCACCAACGTACTGGTGCTCCAGACCGACTACTCCACCATGGATGACGGCTACTACAGCGACGTCTCCCTCACCTCCGGCACGGGCTACTTCGCCTGCGGCGGCAAGATGATTCCCATCAACTGGGAGAAGGGAGACCACTACAACCAGCTGCGCTACTACACCCAGGACGGCAAGCCCCTGACGCTGGGGGTGGGCAAGAGCTTTGTGTGCATTGCACCCACCTCCCGCGACGTGGTAGCTGAATAATCTAGCAAAAAACGGAGAAAGCCGTGGCTTTCTCCGTTTTTTCTGCTTTATATGTACTTCTTTGGCGTTCCCCGGTAGGGGCCGTGGCTTACCCGGCCCATTGGTGCCCTGGCCTTGTCCTGGGAGATTCGGGAGGAGCAAGCCCCTCCCCTACGCCCAGCAACCCAAGAAATACGGCAATGTCTAGGGCCTGCATTTTCCATTATTCATTTATCATTCTTCATTTTTTTAGCCTTTCATTTCCGCCAGCTCTTCGCTGGGGGCCAGAGGCAGCGTGACCATGGCCTTGAACAGGTCTCCGTCAATCTCCACCTGGAAGGTACCCTTTTGCAGCTCGGTCATGGATTGGGCAATGGACAGGCCCAGACCGCTGCCATCGGTGGACCGGGACTCGTCGCCCCGGACGAACCGCTCCATGAGCCGCTCCACCGGCACGTTCAGGGCCTCCCGGGAGATGTTCTTCATGGACAGGGTGGCGCTCTTGTCGTCGTAGTGCAGCTCCACATACACCCGGGAGCCCTCCAGGGCGTACTTGGCGCAGTTGCCCAACAGATTGTCCAGCACCCGCCACAGTCTCCGGCCGTCCGCCATCACCCACACCGGGTGGTCGGGCAGGGTGCGCACCACTGCCAGTCCTGCGGCCTGGAGTCGCTCCTCGTACTCGCCCAGGGCCTGGTCTGCAATTTCTCCCAGGTCCAGCCGGGCCAGCTCCACCGACAGCACGCCGGTGGACGCCTTGGAGGCCTCCACCAGGTCCTCGGTGAGCTTTTTCAGGCGGTTGCTCTTGCGCTCCAGCACGTTGATATACTCCTCCACCCGCTCGTTGGCCATGGGCTCCTTTTTCAGCAGGTCCACATAGTTGATGATGGAGGTGAGGGGGGTTTTCAGGTCGTGGGAGACATTGGTGATGAGCTCGGCTTTGAAGTGCTCGCTGCGCATCCGCTCCGCCACCGCCCGGGAGATGGACTGGCCCAGGTTGTTCAGCTGCTGGGCGTGCTCCCGCAGGTCGTGGGGCATGTGGTGGCAGGAGATCTGCACGTTCAGGTTGCCCTTGAGCAGTTCCCCGGTACAGCGGCGAATCTGCTTCCAGCAGTGGGCCCAGCTGCACAGGTACACCACCAGCACCACGCTGATGACCACCCAGAGAAACACGGCATTGCTCATCAGCAACACCAGCGACACCAGCATATAGAGACAACCTCCCATTCCCACACGCCAAACCAGGGGAATGGTACGGCGGGCCATCCCCAGAATCTTTTTGATCCATCCCCAGGCCCACCACAGCAAAGTACTGCGGACCAGGGTATGGCTCTTAAGGCGGGCGCTTACGGTGGTCAGCAGCCCCGCAGTCATCGCGGTCATGGCCGCCATTCCTCCTCCCACCAGCAGTAGCTGGAGCTTCATGGGGATTATCGTATATGTGATATCCATAATGGCGCCTTCCACCAGCCAGCTCACCGGGTAACTGGCCAGCAGAAACAGAGCCACCAGAATCAACTCCCCGGGCAACCGATGGAACCAATTCAAATAGACGCCCTCGGTGCCCTTTCGGCATCCGGCGCCCACACACAGGAACACCAGCATGGCAATGCCCACCGCCACGCACACCAGGTTCAGCACCAGCATGGCCACGTTGTGGTTTTTCCACCAGTCCAGGCCCAGATAGGCCTTGGCGTAGGAGTCTCCTTCCACAGCCAGGGACGTGTTCACCCACAGTACCAGGTCCAAAGCCACGGCACCCTCGGTCCAGCCCTCCTCTGCATTGGTGGTCCAGCCCCCGGCATCCAGGTCGTAATGATAGCCGAAGACGTTGGGACTGATGACGTTTTGCACCGACGGGGCATAGGCAAACACCCCGAACTGGGTGGTGATGCGCAGCATGTCGCCCTTACCTTCCCCGTCTAAGTACACCGCTGTCAAATCCACTCTGCTGGGGTCCTCCCGGTACTGCTGCACCGCCGCACTCAGCTCATAGGCCCAGGTATCGCTCTCCACGCGCTGAGGACTGGCAGGCGGGTTGCGGATGGTATCCACCACATCCGCCCACTTGGTGCCCACGTCACTGCGCACGTCCATCTCCAGGTTGGAGACGTAGTATTCCCCCCAGTAGATGCCCTCAGGCTGGGAGGGACGGGCCTGGGTGGTATTCCCCTGGAGGACACCGCCCTCCGGGCCCAGCAGCTGCCAGCGCAGGTTGGTATTGTTCCACTGGTACTGCTGCTCCAAATCCGACTTCATCTGCTGCTCATAGCTGCTCAGAGACCCCAGCTCTTGCTCGGTGTAGATGAGGTCCAGCAGGTAGCTGATCTGTTGCAGGTCCTGGTTTTCCAGGTATCGGATGGTGTAGCCACCCGCTGCCGAGGTCTGGCCCCAGATCACATTGAGATTCACCATCTGGTAGCAGCCCATCACGGCCGCAATGGCAAAGGTCACCACCGCCAGCAGGAACGCCCCCGCTTTCAGCACCGGGTTTTCCCGTGCTCTCATACCATCTTCTCCATTTTATAACCCAGGCCCCACACCACTTTCAGATAGTGGGGGTTGGCCGGGTCGATTTCGATTTTTTCCCGCAGGTGGCGAATGTGCACCGCTACGGTGTTCTCCGACCCCAAAACCGGGTCGTTCCACACCAGCTGATAGATCTGGGCGGTGGAGTACACCCGCCCGGGATTCTTCATCAGCAGGTGGAGAATGTTGTACTCAATGGGGGTGAGGTTGATGACCTCGCCGTCCACCCGCACCATCTTGGCCGCGTCGTCCAGCACCAGGGCCCCGTTGCGCAGCACGCCCTGCTCGTCGCCGCTCTGCTTGCCACCCAGGGTGGTGTAGCGGCGCAGCTGGCTCTTGACCCGGGCCAGCACCTCGATGGGGTTGAAGGGCTTGGTGATATAGTCGTCCGCCCCGATGTTCAGCCCCAGCACCTTGTCGCTGTCCTCGCCCTTGGCGGTGAGGAGAATGATGGGGATATTCCCCTCCTCCCGCATCCGGGCGGTGGCGCGAATGCCGTCCATTTTGGGCATCATCACGTCCATGAGTACCAGGTCAATGCCGCCGGCTTCCACGGCCTCCAGGGCCTCCTGTCCGTTGTATGCCTCTACGGTCTGATATCCCTCACTGGTGAGGTAAATTTTCAACGCAGATACAATGTCATGGTCATCATCACAGATTAGAATCTTGTACATTCTTCCATGCCCTCCCGCTGTTTCTGATCTGCTTCTATACTACCAATCTTCCCCTTAAGTTGCAACCACTCAAAGTATTAAGATATGGTTAACACATACTGGGAAATCTTTGTCCTGCGACGTTTCTCCCCCTTCATTGACTTTTTGCCCGGCATTCGGTATACTATATCCGACTCTTGCGACTAGAATTTTACTAAATACGCCCATAGGGCATGGAGGTAGGAATTATGAAGGGTATTATCTTGGCTGCCGGACGGGGCACCCGTCTCTATCCGATGACCCGACCCGTCTGCAAACCCCTGCTGCCTGTCTACGACAAGCCGCTGATCTATTATCCCCTGGCCGTGCTGATGCAAGCCGGCATCCGTGACGTGCTGGTGATTGTGCCCCCCGGAGAGGTGGACACCTTTGCCGCTCTGCTGGGCGACGGCTCCCAGCTGGGCATGAACATCCAGTACACCGTGCAGCCCGTGGCCCGTGGCATTGCCGACGCCCTGCTCATTGGCCGTGACTTCGTGGACGGGGACGACGTGTGCCTGGTGCTGGGCGACAACATCTTCTGGTCCCCCAACTTCCAGCAGCTTTTGAAGCAGGCCGCTGACAACAACCAGGGCGCCACCGTCTTCGGCTGCTATGTGGACGACCCCCGCCCCTTCGGCGTGGTGGAGTTCGATGAAAACGGCAAGGCCATCTCCATTGAGGAGAAGCCCCAGAACCCCAAGTCCAACTACATCGTGCCCGGCCTGTACTTCTACGACGGACAGGCCATGGACATCGCCGCCAACCTCACCCCCTCCGCCCGGGGCGAGCTGGAGATCACCGACGTGAATCTGGCCTACCTGCACCAGGGCCAGCTCCAGGTGGTGCCCATGGAGGACAACTACGTGTGGCTGGACGCCGGCAACGCCGGCAGCATGCTCCAGGCCGCCCAGACCATCCACGACCTGCAGGGCCAGGACCACTATGTGGGCGTCATCGAGGAAATCGCCTACCGGGAGGGCTGGATCTCCCACGACCAGCTGCAAAAGCTGGGCCAGGAGCTGTCCATGACCGAGTACGGCCAGCACCTGCTGTCCCTGTAAGCCCAAACTATCAAGATAAAAAATTCCCTTTGGCCTGAGCCAAAGGGAATTTTTTTGACATCTCCACCAGGGCAGAGGTTTGTGGAACTGTGCGGAACCAAGAGTTAGCCGCCGCCCCGTTGACAACCGGAAACATGGGGGCTATTCTGGTGGAAGATACAGGCTATTTTGCCCGGTTTCACCATCGCCCTTTCCCCGTTGTAAGGAGGTTCAACCAATGGATATTCAACTTCTCGCCATGGATTTGGACGGCACGTCCCTGCAAGCCGACCACCTGAGCTTTACCCCCCGTCTCCACCAGGCTCTGGCGGAGGCCCACGCCAAAGGGGTGGCCATCGTGCCCACCACCGGACGGCAGCACTTTCTCCTCCCGCCTCCGGTGCAGACGGGAGCGGCATGGGAAAACCTGTGCATTTTGTGCAACGGCGGCGAGATTCGCCGCATTGCCACCGGAGAGCTGCTGCGGGGCCACTACATTCCCCCCGAAGTGGCTCAGGCGGTGGTGGAGCTGGCGGGAGAATACCACTTTCCCGTGGAGCTGTCCGCTCAGGGCCACATGTACCTGACCCAGGAGAGCTGGGACATGGAGCAGCCCTACCGGGAGTTCATCGGCTACCACCTGGATGTGGTGCTGGGCAAGCGGGGCGTGGTGGTGGACGACCTCATCCACACCGCCCACACGCCAGAGCTGAATATCGACAAGATCAACCTCCCCCACATCCCCGATTCTCTTCGGGACCTGGTCTGTGCCCGGCTGGACGCCCTGCCCCTCAATCACTTCTGGTCCGGGCCCCACACCATTGAGATCGCCCACACCCAGAGCACCAAGGGCAACGCCTTACGGGAGGTGTGCCAGCTGCTGGGCATTGACCCAGCCCACGTCATGGCCATCGGGGACAGCGGCAACGACCTGTCCATGCTCCAGGCCGCCGGGTTCTCCGTGGCCATGGGCAACGCCGCCCCGCACATCCAGGCAGCGGCGGACGCCGTCACCCTGCCCTATGACCAGGACGGGGCCGCCATTGCCATTGAGCGGTACACTCTGAACAAGTAAGCTAAAAAAGGCGATGCCCACGCCTGCCACGCCTTGAGCGATTACAGTGGCCGCCGCAGCTCCCGCCACGCCATAGGGGATGACCGCCACCAGCAGCACATCCAGGCCGATGTTCAGCACCGTGCTCACCCCCAAAAACACCAGCGGTACCAGGGAGTTTCCCACCGCCCGCAGGAGGAAGGCAAAATAGTTGTAGAGGAAGATGAAGGGCAGCCCCACCAAGATCACCTGGACATAGGCATACATCATGGGGTACACGTCCTCCGGGGTGCGCATCCACCGCAAAATGGAGGGCAACAGGCCGTAAGACACCCCGGTGAGCACCACCGTCAGCCCCACAATGAGCACAAAAGCGGAGGCGATGTACTCCCCCAGCCGACGCAGGTCTTTGCCGCCGTAGCTGATGGAGAACAGCGCCCCGGCCCCCATACACATGCCCAAAATCAGGGAGGTCAAAAAGGTCATCAGGGTGTAGGCGCTGCCCACAGCCCCCAAAGCATCGGTGCTGATAAACCGCCCCACAATCCAGGTGTCCGCCAAGTTGTAGCACTGCTGTAGGATGTTGCCCAAAATCATGGGCAGGGCAAAGAGCAGCATGGTCCGGGTCACCGGGCCCGTGGTCAAATCTTGTCTCATTCTCTCCCGGCTTTCTCTCTCGTTTGCCTATCATTCTACCACAAAGGGTGGGAGTGGTACAACCGCAGTCAGGAGACGGGACACTGCCGCCCGGCGTGGTCAATGGTGTAGTCCTCCCCGTACTCCCCAGGGAGGACCAGCTGGGAGATGGGCAGGAAGGTATACCCCTCCTGAAGCAGGGTCTCAATGATGGTGGGTAGAGCCTCGGGGGTGTGAAGGGCGGCATTGTGGAAGAGGACGATGCTCCCCGGCCCCACCCGGCTGGTGACCCGCTGGGTGATCTCCGAGGCAGAGATATCCTTCCAGTCCAGGCTGTCCACGTCCCACTGTATGGGCTGGATGCCCATGCTGCGCACGGTGGTGATCACATGGTCGTCGTACTCCCCGTAGGGGCAGCGGAACAGAGTGGGAAATTCCCCGGTGATGGCCTCAATTTTCTCCCCGCAGGTGGTGAGATTCTCCTTGATCTGCTCCGGGGTAAGGCTGTTGAAGTGGGCGTGGTCATCGGAATGGCTCATAATCTCATGCCCCGCCTCGTGGAGGGCCTTCACCGACTCCGGGTATTTGTCCACCCACTCCCCCACCACAAAGAAGGTGGCCTTCACCTGGTATTTGCCCAGGATGTCAATGAGGGTCTGGGTATCCTCGTTGCCCCAGGCCGCATCAAAGGACAGGGACACCACCGGATAGTCCGCCTGGACACAGTACACGGGCAGCTGTCGGGTGGTGGCCGAGGCCCCCACCACCTTGGGGTGGCTGACCAGGCGCAGGATGGCCACCGCCGCCAGCACCAGACCCACCCCCGCCAGAATGCGGCGGCGTAACACCAAGATTCTCATAAGGCGCTCCCCTTTCCACGGCTATTTCACCCCAGTGTATGGTCCGCTGTGGAAAAACAGAACCGCCCGGTCTCCCTTTCCAGGGTAGACCGGGCGGTCATACTGTCAAAAACGAAAATGAATGATTTTACACAAATATAAAGCCCTCGGCAGAGTTTTCCCGCCCGCAGGCGGGAAAATCAATTGAAATCTCGTATTTTCCCAGGACATGTGCATGGGAAAATACACTTCTGGAGCCCGCCAGTGTGGAATTGGGTCGTCCTTTGACCCAATTATGCATGCAGCGGGCTGCATCCCCTCGAGAAAATGCTTGCATTTTCGAGAAAGGCTTTGCCTTTATCGTTCCATCTTCCAGAAGTAGGCGGAGTAGGGGGGCAATTGGCTGCCGCCGCCGAAGTCGTGGAGCGCCCCCGTGATGAGGTCCACGGCCTGGCCACACCCGGCGTCAAAGTGGGCGGTGTAGGGCTGGTCGTCGGCGTTGATGGCCACCAGCACCCGCTCCCCCTCCACGGCCCGCTCAAAGATGAGCTGACGGTTGGTGAGCACCACGTTGCGGTAGCCGCCGTAGCACAGAGCCTGACTCTCCCGCTTGGCCTTCGCCAGCTTGGAAATCCAGTCGGTGAGGTCGTTCCACTCCGGCTGTTCCAGGGCGGGGCGCAGGGGAGCGTCGCCCCAGGACTCCTTTTTACCCTCCAGGCCCCACTCGCTGCCGTAGTACACCGCAGGCACGCCGGGCATACCGAACATCAGGGCATAGGCGGGGGCCAGGTGCTCCTTGTTGGTGAGCTGGCTGGCAATGCGGGTGACATCGTGGTTGTCCAGGAAGGAGAGCAGATGGGCTCCCTTGTACATGGTCCAGGGCTCGGGGCCGAACTGGCGGGCCAGAGAGTGGCCGATTTCAAAGAGATTCATGGAGTTGAAGCTGGACCACAGCCCCTTGTAACACTCGTAGTTGGTCACCGAGTGGCACATATCCGGGGCCATCCACTGCTTGTAATCCCCGTGGAGGGTCTCACCCATGAGGGCGAAGTCCGGCTTCAGGGAGGCGGTAAACTCCCGCAGGCGGCGCAGGTAGTGCTGGGGCAGGCAGTAGGCTACGTCCAGGCGCAGCCCGTCAATGTCAAACTGGTCCACCCAGGCGCGGATAGCCTCAAACTGGTGCTCCACCACCGCCGGGTTGTCCAGGTTCAGCTTCACCAGTTCCCCATGGCCCTCCCAGTCGGCGTACCAGAAGCCGTCGTTGTAGTGGGAGTTGCCGTTGAAGTCGATGCGGAACCAGTCCTTATAGGGGCTGTCCCACCGCTTTTCCTGCACGTCCCGGAAGGCCCAGAACCCACGGCCCACGTGGTTGAACACCCCGTCCAGCATCACCCGGATACCGGCCTGATGGAACGCGTCACACACCTGGGCGAAGTCCTCGTTGGTGCCCAAGCGGCAGTCCAGCTGGAAATAATCCCGGGTATCATAGCCGTGGCGGTCGCTTTCAAACAGCGGGTTGAAGAGTACGGTGTCCGCCCCCAGCTTTTTGATGTGCTCCACCCAATCCAGCAGGCGCAAAATTCGGCTCTCCCGCACGCCGTCGTTGTCCTCCGGCGCGCCACACAGCCCCAGCGGGTAGATCTGATAGATGACTGATTGGTCAAACCACATATGGTCGTCCTCCCTGTTCTCTGCCTTGGCAGCAGGTATTCTTACCCTGTTATTATACCCGCCTGCCGGGCACAGGTCAAATAAAACCGCCCACTCCTGTCACCGCTCCGCCTTCTCCACCCGGGCGGTCAAACGGGCCACACTGAGGGCCGTTTGGGACAAAAGCAGCTCCTCCACCAGGTCGTCTTCGTACACATCGCCACACAATTGATACCCCTGCTTGCCCTGTGCGCCAAGGTACAGCGCCGCGCCTGATGGCATGACAAAGACCTCTTCCAGGCAAATTCGCCTGGAAGAGGTCTTTGTTGTCACGGTTATCGGGTCATGGGGATGTACTGGTCGGGCTTTTTGGCGGTGGCGATGTAGGTGGGCTTTCCGTTTTTGTCAAACCCGGTGCGGCGGAGCAGTCCCGCCTGCACCAGCCGCTCGGCGTCTGCCACGGCCATCTCGCCGTACTGGGGCACCGACACCAGGTTAGACGTATTGGAGTTGGGCCCCGGCTTGGAACCGTTGACCTTTGTAACGGTGGAACTGGAGCTCTTGCTGCTGCCGCCGCTGCCGCTGCTGCGGTAGGCCGCGGCGGCCTTCTGACGGTAGTATTGGAGCATGGCGTTGACATACTCCTGGGTGTACCCGGACTTGGCAATCAGGTCGGAGGAGGGCATCACACCCGCCTGCAAAATGCCGTCCACCTGGGTCTGGGCCGCCTTCTGGGCCTGCTGCTGCTGCTCTCGCTCCCAATCCAGCTGGTCCACGTACTGCTGGTACTCGGAGTCGTTGGCCTTTTGCAGACCCTCCAGGTAGCTTTGCAGCTGGTTGTAGTTGTCCAGATACTGCTGGTAGGCAAATTCCTTGTCCACATTGAACTGACCCAGCTTGTCCTTGTACTCCTGGTAGTCCATCTGCTCCTGGCCGTTGACGGCGTCCAGGTAGCTCAAGAGCTTGTTGTAGTCGTCCAGATACTGCTGATAGGCAAAGTTTTTGTCTGTGTTGTACTGGCCCAGCCGGTCCAGATACTCCTTGTAATCCAGCTGCTGCTGAGTGTTCACCACCCCCAGGTCGTTGGCCAGCTGCTCGTACTCGCTCAAATACCGCTGGTAGGCCTGGTTGTACAGCTCAGGGATTTTGTCGCTGAGCTGGGAGGCATAATAGTTCCCCGCCTGGGACGCCGCCGTGGCGGCGTAGCTGGAAGTCTGGCCCCCCGAGGCAGCCGCCGCCTGAGCCAGGGCATTGGCGGTGGCCCGCTCCCCCTCTCGCAGATACTGCTTCTGGTACTGGCCGAACACCGGGTCGGTGTCGGTGCTCCAGGTGAAGTCCTCCCGGTTGAGCAGCTTGTCCAGCAGCTCCTTTTGAAGCTCCTCATAAGGGTTGGTGTAGGTGGGGGCCTCCTGGTCCCAGGAGAAGTCGGGATACTTGCCGATCTGGTCCAGAATGGCGTCCTGCTCCTCCTCGTACTTGTTGTCGTACTCCGGAGCCTCCTGGTCATAGGAGAAGTCGGGGTACTTGTCCAGCTGGTCCAGAATGTCGTCGATTTCATCCTGATAACTTCCCGTAAAGCCGTTGTAGCTTGCCTTGAGCTGGGCCGCCGCCTCGTTGGCAATGGCCCGCTGGGCGCTGGTGGTGGCGGAGTTGGCCTCCGCCTTCAAACTGGCCGCCGCAATGCCGTACTCCGGGTAGGGCTCGGCCAGCCGCAGCTCGTCGGGGTCAAAGTCCTTCAGGGTGTTGGTGGCCTGGGCCTTTTTCAAAAAGTCGCTATAGGTGTATGCCATGTTCTCTCCCTCCATTAGGTACGGCCTGGGGTGGCGTTGTACCCTCCGCTGCCGTACCGCTCTCTGGTGATGCTGTAGATGCGGCACCTCCCGGTGCCGGTGAGGCGGAGCCGGTAATGGTCCCCCCGTCGGGGCACCATGGGCAGCTGGAAGCTGCGCTTGGGGGTGGGCCCAATGGGTTGGCCCATGGGCAGCCAGGTCCCGTCGCTGTCCACCTGCACCCAGGCCTGGACCTTCCCCCCTTCCTCCACCTCCAGGCGGAGGCTCAGCCGGAACAGTCCCTTTTTGTCCGGGCTCCCGTCGGTGAAGTCGGCAAACTCCGCCTCCCACTCCACCGCTTCCTCCTGCTGGGCCTCCTCCGAAGGCTGGGCGGTCTCTCCCACCGTCCAAATCTCTCCGGCCTCGTTGAGCAGGTAGAGCTTCCCGCCGCTGGCGGCAAAGTGGGTGGCGTGGGTATCATCCTCCCGGTGCCACAGCTTGGTCTGGGTGTCGTACACCAGCAGGCTCCACCCCTCCCCCGCTCCCTGGGCGGAGAGGTAGTAGCGCAGCCCGTCGGCCCCTGCCACGGCGTTGCCCACTGCCAAGCCCCCCAGGGTGCGGCTGATGCACTGGGGCACGCTGCCGGAGTAGGCCATCACTCCTCCTCTGGACAGATAAAACAGCACTTCCCCCGCCGCAGCCAGGCTCTTGCCACACCCCTCCATCACCCCCAGGGTCTCGGTGCCCATGACCTGGAAGTTAGAGGGCATGGTGCCGTAGACCTTGTAGATGTGGTCTTCCTTGAAAAAGACGGGGTAGCCCAGGTAGGAGATGCACCCGGTGAAGTTTCCCGCCGAGCCGGTGTCCACGGCGTAGGCATCGGTGGCCAGGCCGTCAAACACGTTCCAGTTGAAGGGGTCTCCCAGCTTGGAGCAGTAGATGGTGTTGTCCTTGCACCCCCACACCCGGTTCTCGTTTTCGCACACATAGTCCAAGTCGGGGACAGTGCGGGTGAGGGTCACCTCTCCCGCTTCCGTGTAGGCCTCGTCCCCCTTCTCCCCATCCAGGGTGAAGGAGTACTCATAAAACACCAGCTTGTCGCCCTGAATGTCCCGGATGATGAGGCTTTTGTTGTTCTCGGCGTGGGTGGTACAGCCGGAGATGGTCACGGCGTCCCCCTTTTTGAAGTAGTCCGTCCAGGTGACCCCCTGGGCCTGGATGGTGTTGGCCTGGGCCTCCTGCCCATAGAGGGTGCCGTTTTGGAAGGACAGCCCCGCCCCCGTCCATTTAGACTCCAGAGAGCCGAACACTCCGGTCTGGGTGTTGTAGTAGACCTTGTCGGGGAAGATGAGCAGGTAGGAGCCCAGGGCGGCAAAGGTCTTCTCCCCCTGGCTTACATCCCCTTTTCGCTCCCCCTGGTACCAAAATCCACCCTGGGCCACCCAGCACAGAGCCCCCCGGGCAAAGAGGCCACCGGGCTGTGTGAGCGTGGCCACCTTCCACCGGGGCGGGCGGCTGGCCAGGAGGGGATAGTCCGCCCCGGTGAGGTTTTTCATCTGGTACACCGCCCCGTCCCCCGCTCCCGGGGTGTGGTCCAGGCCGCCAAAGGCGGTCTGGCTGGTGGCGGTCATGCCGATGTCATAGGCCATCGCCGGCAGTCTCATTGGCTCCCTCCTTCACTTCCTCCACCTCTTGCTGGGTCAGCTGTCCCGCCGCCACCAGCATATCCAGGCGGCGGTCATCCCACAGCCGGGGATAGTAGCGCTTGGCCAAATCCAGAATGGTCATAACACCACCCCCTGCAAGGCGGCCAGAAAGTCCACGTCTGCCCGCAGCTGCTCCAGCGGGGTCACGGGCTCCACCATCCCCGCCAGATCGGCCTCCAGCTCCTCCAGGGTGCGCTCCACAATGGCCCCATCCACCAACTTGTAGCGGGGCACACCCTCATCGGTGTACAGGGGGAGCGGCAGATAGTTGCTCTGGGGGTGGTGGCAGCGGTCTCCAGGCCCCCGCTCCACTTCCACCCACCCCTCGGTGTGGGTAAGCAGGGCGGAAGAGGTCAGCGCCACCACGCAGCTGCCCGGGTTGACTTGTACGTATACGCTATATTCTTCCATAATTCACCTCACAAATTGGCGTCAAACAGTAGTTTTCCACTGATGCTGCGCAGGGTACACACGTCGTTGGTCACCAGCCCGCTGGTGGTGAAGATGACCCCCACCCCGCCGGGCAGGTTCCGGGTCCCGGCCACAGCCGTGGGGGTATGGGAGGCTCCGTTGTTGAAGATACCGATGCCCGACAAGTTGGAGCCGTTTAAGAAGGTCACGCTGGGGGCCAGACGCATCTTCACCCCGCAGGGGAACACCATACGGGCGGAACTGGTGCTGAAGGCAAAGCCATACCCCAGGGGGTAGCTGGTGTCCCCCTCCACCGGCACGTACTGGTAGCGGTAGCAGCGGAGAATCTCCTCCGGGTTGGGCTGCTGGGTCAACTGCCAAGTGCCGTCTCCCCCCTGGATGGCCAGGGTCTGGTGGTCCCCCACCTCCAACTTGGCTGCGAAGATGCGGCAGGAGGCCGCCCCCTCGCTGATGAGCTGGCACCACAGCTGGGAGGGGCTGTCCGACAGGGTGGCGGTGAGGGCATACACCTGCAAGCCCTTCTGGGAGAGCACTTCCCCCGCCTGTCCTGTGCCGTCGTTGAGGCCCAGGTGGTAGCTGCCCGAAAGGATATCCACCGCCATGGACAGAGTCACCGTCTCCCCGGCCAGGGCCCCATAGTCCTCCACAAACTGGCCCAGCCCTAAGGTACCCGAAGTATTGGTGAGCTTGGCGTAGCGCTGGCCCACCACCACCTCCCCGGCTTTGGTGTCCCCGCTGGTCTTCCAGCCGTCCAGGGTGTAGGCAGGCTTGGTGATGGCGTAGGTGGTGCTGCCCCGCTGGTTGACGGTGAAAAAGGGGTTGATGAGCAGATTCTGCCCCACGTCTGGGGTGACCTTCACCCCCTGGATGTACACCGGGATGTGGAAGGCGAAGTCGTCCTTGCCCCAGTCGAAGCCGGGGCTGGCCTTCACCACCTTCACCTCACTCTCCACCTGTTCCAGGACATCGGCGGCCCGGGCCTGGAACTCGTAGGCGGTCTGGTAGTCCAGCCCCTTCACCGTGGCGTGGGCCACATAGGTAAAGCCCATGGGCGTGGTGCGGTCCACCGCCGTCCAGGCGCCCCAGGCCTCCGTCCCCTGGGCTCGGTAGCGGTACTCCACCGTCAGGGTGTTTTCTGCCCCGCCGAAGGAGCCGTAGTAGCAGGCCCCGGCCACCTCCAGGTCGAAGCGCCCGGACGCATCCGGGGTCCCCTGGCCCAGGGTGCAGGATAGGCGCACATACCCCACCAGCTTCCGCTCCACCGTCTTGGTGGTGGAGTTGCCTCGACTGTCGGTGGCGGAGACCACGATGGTCCCCGACTCCACCCCCTCCAGGGTGCCGTCTCCGGTGAGGGTATGGCTGCCGCAGGTGATGGACTGCCGGACCAGAGAGGCCCCCTTCACCGCCTGGGCCCCGGTTTTCACCGCCACCTGGGAGTGGTACTTTACCAAGTTCCCGCTCTCTCCCGTGAGGGCCAAGGTGGTTTGGTTCACGTCCTCCACCGTGGGGTTCAGGGTGGGGGCGGGATTTTGGATGGTGAGGGTGCGGGTGAGGTAGGTGATAAAGGTCTGACCTCCCACGGTGCTCTTGACGTAAAAGCGCACCTGGGCGGTGTTTTTCGTGGTGTCCACCTTCCGCATAGCCTCCCGCTCCGCCTGGGTCAGGCGGAAGGTGTAGGAGGTGCCGGAGATGGTGCGGTAGTCGGCCAGAGCATGAGTGCTGTCCTTGAAAATGCCCAGCTGGACGGATACCCCGGCGGGATTGCTCACCTTCACCACCGGGTCGTCCTCATCGGTGAAGTTGGGGGCGCTGGTGATGGTGGCTCCCCGGGGGATTTTGGTCAGGGTCATGGTGCCCGACCCGCTCATGGCCCCGGGTGTGTAGCTGGCCGAGGCCATATCCAGGGAGTAGGCCAGGGACATGGATTTGGAGCCGTCGCTGGTGTGGGCCACCGTGTGGGTCCCGGACAGCAAGGTCACCTCCGAATAGGTCCCCAGGGTGATTTTCGGGGCAGAGCCCCGGTCCCGCACCGCCACCGTCTGGTTGTCCAGCTTCACCGCCGCCCCCACCCCGTACTGAGCAAAGTTTTTGGTGGTGGACTTGAGCTTAAGGGTGTAGGAGAGGGTGGAGGAGTTCCCAGCGGTGCTGGTGGACTGCTCCACCAGGGTGAGCTCCAGGGTGAAGGTGTTGGAGCTCTGGGTGTAAGTTCTCGTCTGTAGTGCCATGTGTGCTATCCTCCAATCCAGAAGCAGCCCATGCGGTCCGCTCCGTAGGGTTCCAGTCGGGCCTTCCCCGCCAAAATCAGGAAGGTCTTGGCATGGAGATTGGTGGCCTCCACCCCCTGGTTGTCCACCACCAGCACCTGGGTGCCGCTGCGGCTGACCGTCATGCCGTCCTCGGTGACCTGGGTGGTCATCTCGCTGCCCGTCTTGCTCACCGTCAGCCCCTCATCGTCGAAGGTGAATCCGGTTTTGGTGGTGACGCTGTCCACCCCCTGGGCCAACTTCTTCTCAATGGCGATCTCCACCTGGTCCGAGGTCAGGGCCAGCTCCACCCGGCTGGAGACCTGGGCCAGAGACTCCTCCAGGCCCTCCACGGTCTCTTGGGTGCCCACTTGGGCGTCCTTCACCTCCTGGACCTGCTGCTGCTGGGACTGCACCAGGGCGGTGAGGCCGTCGGCGGTGACGGACAGCTGGGTCAGCCGCTCCCCCTCCCCCTCCAGCAGCAGATACAGGGGCTTGGTGATGGCCTCCTCCCAGACGTTGAGGGCGGTCTGGTTGAGGTTGGTGGTGTCCAGGTTCTGCATGGTGTAGCGCATCTGTTCCACCAGCAGATAGAGGTAGTTTTGCACCTGGGCCAGCTTGTCCTCTGTGGATATGTCCCCGTCAAAGTCGGGGAATTTGGCGTCCATGTACAGCCAGTTGGCTGGCATGCTTTCCACGCCTCCTTTCTCAAACAGGGCACCACCGGGGAAACGGTGGTGCCCTGTGTTGTGCTCCTGCCGGGGCGGTTACACCTTCTCGGCGTAGTCCAGGCTGATCCAGCCTGCGCCGGACTTCAGCTTGCCCCAGCGCTTGGCCCCGGGGCCATCCGCCTCCTCCACAATGGTGTACACCCCGGGCTCGATGAATCCCTGAGCCTGGGTGTCGGTGCCGGGGCCGCTGCGAATGCGCAGCTCGGTCACCGTCACCTTCACGGTGTAGGGGGTGAACCCGGTGGTGGAACCGGGCAGCTTGAGCACCTGCCCCACCACAATGAGGTTGGGGTCCTTGATGCCGTTGAGCTGCACCAGCGTGTCCACGGTGGTTCCATACTTCTGGGCAATCTCGCTGAGGGTGTCCCCCCTCACCACCGTGTAGGTCTTGCCGGACACCGGGGGCTGGGGCTTGACCTGGGCGGGGGTCATAGCCTTGGACACATCGGCCCGGAAGGTGTCCATGGACTTGCCAAACTTGGGAAACCAGTGCATCACGTCGGCGTGGTTGCTGGCCACCCCTCGCTGGTAGCCCTCGGAGTGGCAGATGACCACCCCGTCGGCCAGGGGGTTGAGGTTGTAGGTCTTGCACAGCATGGCAGTGAGCTCCACCGCCTCCTGGTAGACCTTGCGGAAATAGCCCTCGTCGGTGAGGTCGTCCTCACAGATCTCAAAGGCAATGTGGGTGTTGTTGGCGCTGCCCCCGGAGGTGCCGGTGCCGGCGTGCCAGCCCCGGTGGTTCCAGGGCAGGGTCTGGACGGTGCCCACGCCGCCGTCGGCCAGCTTGCCCACAAAGGCGTGGGTGCACACATCCAGCCCCGGATTGTTCCAGTCGTTGGCGTTGCGGTTTCCGCCGATCTCCGCCTTCAACTGGGCCTCATCCTTCTGTCCCTCCACCGGCTGCACATACCGGGCCACCAGGGGGTTGTTGGCCCCGGTGGAGTGGACCATGACCCCCTTGGGGGTAATGGTCCGCCCGGCCTTGTAGCAGTCGTTGGCGGTCAACATACACTTAATCAGTCTCAATGGTGGTTACCTCCTCCACAGCTTCCTGCACATCTTCAATGGCTGTTTTGACTGCTGCGGCGTCAATGCGGCCCTCGGTGACGATGTACGTCACCACCGATACCACCGACACCACAGCCCCCGCTGTGCTGGCCACCGCCTCCTGGTCCAGTCCGAAGGCCAGGGCCAGTCCGGCGGCAATGCCCGCCAGAGCAGTCCACAGCTTGCGGCTGGACAGCTTTTGCAACACAGTGTTCACTGCTTCACTCCTTCTCGTACGCAGCTAGAATCTCCCGATCCAGCTTTTTCTTGGCCTCTTCCGCCTGGGTCAGCTCCTCCATGGCCTGGGCCAACTCTCCGTTGGGGGGCGGTTTGGTCACAGCGTGGTTAAGCCAGAATATGCACCGGCCATAGGCGTGGTGCAGCTGGTCCTCCACCTCCTGCCGCCGCTGGCGATGCTCCTGGCGCTGCTGGGCCTCCTGCTCCCCCTGTTCCAGCCGTCGGTCCAGGTACCGCTTGAGGTAGCCCACCGCCAGCCCGGTGATGCCGCTGCCCCCCACCAGGGCAGCCATCACAGCTCCCAGCACTTCCTCCCCGTTCATGCCCCGTCACTCCTGTACATCGGTCGGTCCTGCCCCTCATGCACCCGCTGCATCCGAGGTGTGGGCAGGGTCGTAGGTGCGGATGTACCAGTTGACGTAATTTTGATAGCTGGTGTTAAAGCTCTCCATGCGGTTTTGATACAGCTCCAGCTCCCCGTTGGCCTGGTGGAGCTTGGCCAGCAGCCAGTGCAGGTACACATCGCTGTGGGGCCAGCCCACGGTGAGGGTCCCCGGCCAGCTCTGCCACACCTGCTCCAGCTGCTGCTCCGAGGCCAGCTTCACGTCCAGATAGATGCGCCCCTCCAGCTCCCCCAGCCACTGGAGCTTCTGCTCCTGGCTGTACTGGTTGGGGCTGAGCAGGTCCGCCTGGTCCACCACCTCCTGGGCGGTGGGAAACCGGTTGGCGTCTGCCATGGTCAAACCTCCTCTCTTCTCCCCCCGCCCCGGCCCTTGCGCCGGGGCGGGGGTTCTCCCTTTTAGTCGGGCAGTGCAGTGCCGCCTTCGATGCCGCCCACAGCGGCAAAGCGCCAGTCGTTGAAGGTGGCGTTGAAGCGGCTGCGGCCACGCCAGACGTTGGCGTCGGTGTTCTCGTCCACGGTGGAGCGCACCGCCAGCTGCACCCGGTCATTCCACACGGCGCCGCCGTAGGTCTGGTTGTACTTGCTGTCCAGCAGAATCCAGGGGGCCTTGCCCTCAGACAGGTCCACAAACTGGTTGAGGTAGCTCCAGACGATGACGTTCCAGCGGCCATACTGGTAGTTGAAGGCGTTGTTGGAAGTGGTGGGCTCCTTGTCGGCGCCAATGGCGGCAAAGACCTCCTTTTTCAGCCCGCCCACCTCAGGGATGAGGATGGTGTCGGGGGCCACGTCCAGAATCTCGTCGTTGTCACCCCGGAACAGGTGCATGGCGGTCTCCATCTTGCCCAGGGCGTCGGCGGAGAAGGCGTCGCTGAACTTGTTGGCCTGGGTGCCGCCGGAGACCTTGGCGGGGTGGGCGGTGTGGAACATGGACACGCCGTCGGCGCTCTTGATGTCAAACTCCCGGCCCTTATAGGTGATCTTGTCCTTGCCGGAGATGGCGCCGCCGTACAGGGCCGCGCCGAACAGCTCTCGGGTACGGTTGTAGCTGGTGATGAAGGCGGCGGGCTGCTTCTTCATGTCCATGACCTTGGAGTCCTCCATCATCTCGGCGGAGATGGAGAAGGAGTCCTTCCAGGTGTCGTACACCAGCAGCTTCTGGTAGCCCTCCTGCATGCCGTCCAGGGGATAGGCGCCGTTTTCGCCCACGGGCTCGAAGCCGCTCATGGCGGTCATGGTGGTCATCAGGTCACCGTAGTTCTCGCTCTTGCCCATGAGGAACAGGTCCTTGAGCACAGACTGACGCTCAAACTGCTCCCCCCGCTGCTCCAGGAACATGCGGATGGGGGCCTGACACTTGCCGTAAATGCTGTCGTTGAGGCCGGAGCCTTCAGAGAAAATGATTTTCATGGGGTTGGTTGTCCTCCTTTACACAAATCTGCCCCGGACGGTGTCGCCCTTCTGAGTGCCCTCCACGTCCACCAGCTCGAAGTTGCCAGCGCCCTGGGCCACGGTGAGGCCGTCCTCGGCCACCTGTACCTTTGCGCCGGGCTTGGCGTCGGCGGTGAGAGCGGACAGGGTGGTCTCGTAGAGGAAGGTCCCCTCCACCCGGGTGACGGGGATGACCTGGCCATCGGCGGCGGTGACGTCCGCCATGCACAGATAGGGGGGCGTGGTGGTGGAGGCTGCGCTGAGCTTGGTCAGCTTGCCGCCGGTGACGGTGAGCATCTGGCCTGCCTGATAGGTGTCGGCGGCAGCGCCCAGGTATTCCCAGGGCAGCATGGCCCCGGTGTTGCTTTTCACGGGTACAAACATTTACTTTCCTCCCTGATATTTGTTGTAATAGGCCTGAATGGCCGCTTCACTGGCCTGGGGGTTGAAGGCCCGGAACAAATCCATCTCCGGGGCGGGCACGGTGGCGGCCCCTTTGCCCCGCTGGGCGGCGGCGATGAGGTGTCCCTTGCTGCGTGCCAGGTTCTGGGCCTGCTGGCGGGCGGCGGCGGCTGCCTGCTGGGTGAGCTGGTCGTAGTGGGCCAGCTTGTAAGCGTCCACAAAGGAGTTGCCCCGCTTCACCAGCTGGTAAAACTCCTTCGCCCGGGGCATGGTGAGCAGATCGCCCACCGAGCGAATGTTGGGATTGAGCTGGCGAATCTGGGCCAGCTCCGCGGCCACCTGGGCCTCCATGGCCGGGTTGACCTGGGGCCGAGGGGCGGGCTTGGCCTGCTGGGCCTGCTTGAAGGCCCGGTACTGCTCCAGGTTGGTGATGGGGGTGCCGTCGACGGGGCTTCTCAGGGCCGCATCCCGGAGCACCTGCTCCACATCCCGGCGGGTATGGCTGCGCTCGGCCTCCACCGCCTCCTGGATGGCGGCCCGGGTCTCCGCCCGACGCCGCCGGGCGGCGTTCTCCCGCCGCTGCTCCAGGCTCATCTCCCCCTGAGGGGGCTGGGCCTGGGGCTGCTCCGTCTCCTGGGGTGTCTGCTCCTGGGCGGGCTGCTCCACCCCCAGAGCCTCATACACTTGCTGCTCGTTGACTTCCATATCTCGTTCCTTCCTGCCCCCGTGGGGCCGTGGGATGTTCCCGCTATCCCTGCGTATTGGTTTGGTTTTGTGGTGTTACTCCTTGCCCTGTCTCAGGTCCTTGCCGGTGTGCACGGTGCCGGTCTTGGTGGCGGTGGTCTGGCAGGGCGCCTTTACCACCTGGGTGCCGGTGTTCTGAATCCGGCCGATGTAGCCCTTCTGCTCTTTCATGCCGTTCCCTCCCTTCTCATCTGGTCTGGCATGTTCCCGCTGTCGCCTTGCGTGAGTTGTCGTTGTGATTGTCCCATCTGGGCCTCCCGCTGCGCCCGCTGTTCCAGGGCCTGCTTGGTGTCTCCAGCCCCGGGGTAGTGCAGCTGCTCCATCTTGGTCCAGAACAGGATGAGGGTCTCGGTGGCCGCCGGGTCGCCGAAGGCCCCGTTTTGCAGGTTCTGCCTCGTCTCCTGCCACATGGCCTCCCGGTTGCTGGCCAGGGTGTCGGTGGTGTCCACCGAGAAGAGGAACTGATCGTTCCAGTAGTACTGGCCGTCGGAGTCCTGCTCTAAGAAGTCGTAGCGGTTGAACTGCTCGTACTGGGTGTGGCCCTGGGCGTCCTGGTAGGTGACGGGCCGGGGCTCGTCCCCGTAGGCCAGCCAGAACTCGAACATCATGCGGAACAGGTCGGCATAGGCCTTGTTCTTCATCACCCGCTTGCTCTCCAGCCGTCCGGCGGCCTGGGCGGCGGAAAACTCCTTGGCCTTGCCGCTGGTGGCAGTGGAGTCCGCCCGGCCCTGGAAAGAGTCGGTGATGCCCAGAATTTGACGGGCCTCCTCGTAGACATTGGAGAGGTACAGCAGCTCGTACTCCAGGTCCCCCTTGAAGTCGTATACCCCAATCATGGCCTTGTCCGCCGCCGAGCCGATGTACCACCGCTCGCCGTCCTGGCTGTCCACCCGCAGCGAGGCGTTGTCGGGCAGGGTGATGCGGGTGCCCGCCTTCACCAGGCGGTCAATGATCTTCTGCTCCAGGCGGTTGATGGTGTTTTGCTGGTCGGCGATCATGTCCACATCCGAGTTGCCCAGCAGCTGGCCGTACACGGACACGCTGCGCTGCAAGACGATGGGAAACACCCCAGGCTTGTAGAAGGGGATGAGGGTGGGGCGCATTACCGGGTTGCCCTCCTGGTCCAGATCGGGGGTGGCACCGGGGATGGACAGCCCCTTCCCGGTGGTGATGGGCAGCAGCACCTGCTCATACTCCTGCACCTGGTCTTCAAACTCCTCACAGCCGCACCAGGGGCATCCGCCCCCCTGGTACTCCCGGGGTGCCTGGCTCTGGTCCGGCTCCACGGGCAGGCTGTCCAGGCCGCCGCCCCCGGCCATGGCCTCCTGGGCCAAGGTCTGGGCCAGCATCTGCCCCGCCTCCTGGCGCAGCAGCTCCCCCTGGTCTTGGTTGGGTGCCGTAGCGGGCTGCTGAATGAGCTGGCCGGGCAGGGGCCGAACCCGGCCGCACTGCTTACACACGGGCTGCCGCCGGGCCTGGTAGTCCTCCAGGTCCTCCAGCGGAGTGTCGTTGACCCAGCAGTACCGATTCACGCCCCCCTGGGCGTTCTTTTCATAGCCCACATACCGGGTGAGGGCGTCTTCCACGGCGCTGACCCCGTCCACACCTCGCACGGCGGGCTCGGACTCCCCGTCCTCCTCCACCCAGATGCCGTACTCCCGGAAGATGGCGTCCCGGGTGGTGGGGATTTTCACAATCACCCAGTCCATGTCCTGAATGGAGGTGAACACCCCAGGCTGGGGGGCCAGCTGCTTGGGGTGGAGCATGCGCACCACCTGGGTACCCACGGTGTCATGGGTGCGCTCCCGGTTGTCCCACTCCACCAGGTAGGCCACGCCCCCCTGGATGGGGACGGTGCGTTCGGCCAGGTCGTTGAGCTGGGCAAAGGGGAGCCGCTCCAACTCGTTGCGCAAAAAGTGCTCCAACAGCTGGGCCAGCCCCTCGTCCTCTCTGCGGCGGGGGGTGACCTTGGGCTGGGGAATGGCGCTGGACACCTGGGTCTCCACGTTTTCAAAGACGATGTTGCGCACATGGCTGGTGCTGCGCACGCCCCCGTCCCTTCTCGTATCTCCGGGCACCAGGGGCCGCAGCTGATGGTCTCCGTTGTAGATGCGCTCCCGCTGGTCCATGCGGGCGTACTCGGCGGAGTAGGCGGCATTGCTCAGGGCCAGCCGCTGCTGCCACAGCTTCAGCTTCTCCCCCGCTTGTTTCTGGTGTTTGGCCTTCATCTTCATCCTCCTTTGTTGTCACCGGGCCTGCCCCACAGCCGCAGCAGCATCTCCCGATCCCCGGGGCTGGCTCGGTTCCAGTCCTCCCACATGTCTGAAGTCCACGCCGCCCCGCCCTGGGGCTGGGGGGTGGTCAGGCGCATGGACTGCTGGGGGCGCACATAGTGGGCGATGGCCAGGGCCATCACGCAGTCGTCGTGGGCCCCCGGCTCTGCCTCGGGGCGCATCTGCTCATTGCGCACAAAGGTGAGCATCTCTTCCAGGGTAGCCCGGTCGTTCACGCCCCCCAGGTGGTCCCGCATCACCCGCACCAGCTCCGCCAAAATCACCGGGCGGGTGAGGCGGTCGGTGCGGAAGCCATAGGCGTGGTGGATTTGTCCGTCGAAGGAATCCTCCACCTCCCGGACATAGATTTTGGGATAGCCCATGAGTCCCAGCAGCTTCACCGGATAGGTGGAGAAGTTGCACTCGGGGGCCAGCAGGGCCTTATTGTAGTGCAGCCCCAGGCAGTACAGCTGCCGGGTATAGGTGTCCTCGTCGTACTGATGGCGGAGGGTGCACACCTGCACCCCGGTGATGTTGTCCAGCACCTGAGCCACAAACCAGTCGGAGCCATCCCCGGCGGTGTCCCCGCCGATGACGTAGGGCCGCCCCTCCTGGGGCGGGGTGTAGATGCGAATGGGCCCCCCCTTCTCCTCCACCCAGTGGATGTTGGTGAGATGGATGCCGTCGTCGGCCAGGTCGTACTCGAAGAGGCCCTCCTTCGCCGGGGGCTCCAGGTGTTGCAGCCGCTCCCCCACCGCCTTGCCGTTGAATACCGTCTTGCCCGTCACCCCCCACTGGCCCAGACAGTAGACCATGTAGTAGTACTCGTCCGTCTCCTTGAAGCTCTCCAGGGTGGCCACCGCCTCGGGGGTGAGAAAGCGGTTATCTTTATAGGTGCTCTCGTGCACCGTGGCCCGGGGGTCGTTCCGGTCGAAAAACCGCTTTTTCAGCCAGTGGGTGATACTGATGGGGTTAAAGGTGAGGATCATCTGGAGATACTGGTTGAAATCCGTTCTCAGACGGATGTCCAGCTGGTTGAAGTCCCCCTCCTCCAGCTCGGAGGCCTCCTCAATCCAGATGCCGGTGATGTTGAAGATGGATTTCAGCTTCTCCACATCGTCCAGCCCGGCAAAGAGAATGACGCTTCCATTGGCAAAGGTGATGGTCATGGCGGACTTGTTGGTCTTGGCCCCGGCGTCGGGGTAGAAGTCCGAAATCTGGCCCACCAGCTGGGCCCAGCAGCTCTCCCGCAGGGTGCGGGCCACCTTGCGGCACACCAGCCACCGGTGCCCCGGCTCGCTGGTCACCCGCTCCAACACCTTGCGCCCGGCGAAAATGCTCTTGCCGCTGCCGCCGCCCCCTTTCAACACCAGAAACCGGTGCTTGTCAAAGAAGAGGGGGAGGAAGGTGTCGTTGTTGGTCTCTTTCAGGCCCTTGTACCACAGCAGAGCCTCCTCCTGTCGGTCATGGTTCATGGTGCTCCGGCAGCTCCCCCTGCCCCTCCTCCCACAGCTCCTGGAGCAGGGCCAGCTTCTCCTGGGTGGTGAGGGACTGGGCCGCTCGGGTCTGGGGCCCCGCCTCCACCTCCACCTTCTGGGCATAGCCATAGTTGTTTTGTAGGTGGAACACCACCCCCTTCACGTCCTTGCGGGTGAGCAGCTGCTCCTCGCTCCACGCCTGCAAAATCCCGGTGACCCACTCGGTGGCCTCTTCCAACTCCGGGTAGGCCTGGTGGTCACACCACTGCTTCCACTTCCCCGGGGTGATGCCCAGGTGGAGGCAGATGCCGGTGAGGGTGGGCGGAATCACATATTCCCGGGTGCGGATGATCTCCCCCCGGTCGTTGTACACCGGCTTTTTCTCACAGATGGGATTTCCCTTCTTGTCCACCTCTCCGGTGGGCTGCAGCTCGGTGACATCCACGGTGCGGCTGATGGAGTCCAGGTATTGGCGTACCTGACGCATCAGGGCCTTGGATGTGCTGGTTTGTCGCTGTCTGGCAGCCACAGATTTCCCTCCCTTGTGTTCTTCTTGTCCCATTGTAGCAACCAGACTTCCCTCGTGATTACACATTCCGTGTCCGTTCTCCACACTTTCCCTTATAAATCCTGGGGAAAGCGCACATAATAGCGTTTCAGCGCCCGGTACAGGGTGGTGGGAGAGGCGATGTAGTGTCTCTGACACACGGACTTCACCGCCTCCCCGGTGGTGACGTGCTCCAGCAGCGCCTGGCCATTGTTGCCCCCCACGCAGTCGCACAGGCGGCGAATGCGCTCCTGCTCCCGCACAGGCAGGCCAGAATAGCGCAGAGACTTAAAGTAGATGTATCCCTGTCGGGCATAGGGCACCGGAATGCCCCGCTTATAGCGAAATTTCATCGTGTTTCTCCTTTCAACTGCTCCACCAGCTCCCGGATTTCCTCTTCGGTGTGGGTGGAGACGAATCTTCCATAGGTGGTGTGGTTTTGCCGGGCCAGCCGGGACACCCACACCAGCTGGGGGGCGGGGGGCGGCGGCTCCATATCCCAATCCGCCTCAAACTCCCGGTCGATCTCGGCGTCCGCCTGGGCCATCTCCTCCAGCTCCTGGGGTGTAAACCCTGTCACGGCCCCGTCACCTCCCTGTTCCCTCCATGTGGCCCCCGCCGGGCACCGTCATCACCGTGGCCAGCACCGCCAGCACATGGTGGGCGGGCACCCCCAGAAACTGCTCATACCCCCGGATGAGGGCCTCCAGGGCGTCCATGGCGGCGGCGGTGCTGGAGGCCTCAATGACCTGACAGAACCCGTCGCTGCCCTCCTCTTTGCGTACCTCCAGCTTCACCCGCTCCCCCTGGGTGCGCTTTCCCCCGTGATAGACCATCTCTTCCCGCTGCATCCCGGCTCGTTCCTCCTTTTTCTCCTCTCGATGTCTCCATGCCATCCCCTGGGCCACGCCCAGCCAAAAGGCCCGCTCACGCCGCCCCAGCCGGGGCAGGCTGACGCACAGTGACCATGCGCTCCATGTCATAGTCTCCCTCCTTTTATTGATTTCTCGATAATAATATATCATTCATCGATACTTGTCAAGGCCCTTTTATTGATTTGGTCAATACTTCTTCTTGTGCTCAGCGGTGGGGCGTGGTAAAATACGGAGGTGTACCCCCGTGTCTTTTGACGGAATGGAGGATCATGTATGAGTGTTGGAGCGCGCATCAAACAGGTCCGCAAAGCTTGCGGCCTGACGCAGCAGGCCTTTGCCGACCAGCTAAAGTTAAAGCAAAATACCATTGCCACCTACGAAATCGATAAAACGGTCCCCAGCAACCGCACCCTGCTGTCCATCTGTGAAACCTTTCATGTGGACGAGGGGTGGCTGCGCACCGGAGAGGGAGAGATGTTTCCACCCAACGCCCCGGACGAACATCTGGCTTCCTTTCTGGGGCAGGTGATGGCGGAAAACAGCTTCCGCACCCGGCTACTCACCGCTCTGTCCCGACTCAGCGACGAGGACTGGGCGGTGCTGGAGCGGCTGGCCCGAGAGCTTACCGACCCCGAGACATAAAAAATCCCCGGGCATTCCACCATTTCGGTGAAATGCCCGGGGATTTTTCCCGTTTATCGATTCAAATAATGGGAAATAAACTGAAAAATGGCTCGTAGCTGGGCCTCATCCGCTCGGTCCAGTAAGTCGATGATTGCCGCTTTGATCCAGTTACGCTCCATTTCTCTTCCTCCCTGCGCTGGGGATGGGGGGTGCCATCCCATTGGTCCACGATGTCCTGCCCCTATTATAATCGAACATATGTACCATTTCAAGCATCTGACTCCCACAATTTGTCTAAAATTGTCCGTTCTATGGGACTTTTGTATGATAACATAAAAAAATGTCGAATCAGGTCGAAAAAAGTCGAAAGGACGGGAAATTTTCCCGTCCTTTCAAAAATACCGTGTTTATGCCAGATTTCGGTTCCAATCCATGCGCCGATAGTACCACAGGAAGGTCACGGAGCTCAAGAACCAGGTGAGGGGGTAGACCCAGTAGACCATCTGAATGCTGCCGGTGAGGGGCACGGCGATGGCCAGGAAGGACACCCGGATGATGCACCAGCAGGTCATCATGACGAACATGGGCACCACGGCCTTACCTGCACCTCTGAGGATGGAGGCCATGGCGTGGGAAAAGGCCAAAAGGCAGTAGAAGAGCACCGAGGTGCGGGCCTTGTCCACGCCGTAGGCGATGACGTCGGGGGAGGTGTCAAAGGCAGCGATGAGCTGGGGGGCGAAGATAAAGACCGCCACACCGATGAGCTCGGCCAAAATCACCGAGGTGATGGTGCCGAACCGGGCGCCCCGTTTGGTGCGCTCAATCTGGCCGGCCCCCAGGTTCTGGCCCACGAAAGTGGTCATGGCCATGGTAAAACTGGTGATGGGGAGGAAGCCGAAGCCCTCAATCTTGGAGTAGGCGCCCACGCCGGCCATGGCGGCGTCGCCAAAGTGGTTGATGTTGGACTGCACCACCACGTTGGCAATGGCGATGATGGAGTTCTGAACACCGGAGGGCAGGCCGAAACGCACCACCCGCTTGAGCATATCCCAGTGGAAGCGAATCTTCCGCAGCTCCACCCGGTAGATGTCCTTGACCCGCAGCAGCCGCCACAGACACATGATGGCACTGACGTACTGAGCAATGATGGTGGCCCAGGCCGCTCCGTCCACCCCCATGCCCAGCACGGCGATGAAGAACAGGTCCAGCACCACGTTGACCACCGAGGAGACAATGAGGTAGTACAGGGGGTGACGGCTATCGCCCACTGCCTGCATGATACCCACGCACACGTTGTACATCACTGAGCCCAGAGAGCCCATGAAGTAGATGCTCAGATACAGCTGGGAGTTGTACATGACGTTTTCCGGGGTGTCCATCCACCGGAGAATCTGGGGAGACAGGCCCACGCCCACCGCTGTCATCACCACGCCGGCCACCAGACCGAAGGCCACGGTGGTGTGCACTGCCTGGCTCATCTCCTCCAGCTTGTTGCCGCCGAAGTAACGGGAGATAACCACACCGGCGCCGATGGCGATGCCGCTCAAAAAGCCGATGAGCATAAAAATGAGGCTGCCGGTGGAGCTCACCGCAGCCAGAGCATTCTTTCCCAGGAAGTTTCCTACGATCAGGGAGTCGGCGGTGTTGTACATCTGCTGGAACAGGTTGCCCAGAAAAATAGGAAGGGCAAAGTAGGTGATTCGCTTCCAAATGGGCCCTTGTGTCATGGGTTCTGTGGTGTGTGCCATTTTCATTTCCTTTCTCTATCTCTCATTTCGTGTCTGATTAGTATATACCTCCCAGTTCCCCTTGGCAAGCCATTGGGGAGAAAACCTGCGGTTTTGTTGGAACTACAACAGACATTCCCGGCCCACTGTGGTATCCTACCATCAAAATCACCACACCAGGAGGACATATCTATGATTCGACGCATCATCCACATTGACCAGGACAAGTGCAACGGCTGCGGGGCCTGTGCTCAGGCCTGCCACGAGGGGGCCATCGCCATGGTAGACGGCAAGGCCCAGCTCATCCGGGACGACTACTGCGACGGCCTGGGGGACTGCCTGCCCACCTGCCCCACCGGGGCCATCACCTTCGTGGAGCGAGAGGCCGCCCCCTATGACGAGGCAGCGGTGAAGGCCAATATGGCCGCCAAAGCTGCCCCCTGCGCCTGCCCCGGCAGCCAGTCCCGCACCATCACCCCCCATGCAGACGCCGCCGCCCCTGCCCCTTGTGCCTCCCAGCTGCGCCAGTGGCCGGTGCAGATCAAGCTGGCCCCGGTGAATGCCCCCTACTTCCAGGGCGCCCACCTGCTCATTGCCGCCGACTGTACCGCCTACGCCTACGCCAATTTCCACCAGGACTTCATCCGGGGCAAGGTGACCCTCATCGGCTGCCCCAAGCTGGACATGGTGGACTACACCGAAAAGCTCACCGCCATTCTCCAGGATAACGACATCACCGCCCTCACCATTGTGCGCATGGAGGTGCCCTGCTGCGGCGGCATCCAGCACGCCGCCACCCAGGCTTTGCGTGCCAGCGGCAAGTTCATCCCCTGGCAGGTGGTGACCATCTCCACCGACGGGCGGATTTTGGGCTGATGGGGGCTTGACTTCTCCCCCCGGTTTGTGTACCATTCACATAGCGGGTTTTTCTCAAAAATGCAAGCATTTTTTCGAGGAGATACAGCCCGCTGCATGCATCCTTGGGTCCAAGGACGACCCAAGGCCACACTGGCGGGCTGAGAAGTGTTTTTTCCGATGCGCATGTCCCCGGAAAAAACGAATTTTCATTTATTTTCCCGCCTGCGGGCGGGAAAACTCTGCCGAGGGCTTGTGTTCCTAACCAAGTACCTCAAACTTCTTGCAGGGACTTTTGCTTTTTTGACAGTCAAAAGGTACGCCCCAAAGGCGTACCTTTTTCTTTTAGGAGAATCCCATGACATTACAGCAATTTTTTACCCAGCACCCCAAGGCCGCCCTGGCCTTCTCCGGGGGCTCCGACTCCGCCTACCTTCTCTGGGCGGGGCGCACCTGGGGCCAGGACGTGCGGCCCTACTACGTCTCCACCCCCTTCCAGCCCGCCTGGGAGCGTGAAGACGCCCAGCGTCTGGCCCGTGAGCTGGGGGTGCCCCTGACGGTGGTGGAGCTGGACGTGCTGGCCTGCCCCCAGGTGGCCGCCAATCCAGCAAACCGCTGCTATTTCTGCAAAAAAGCCCTTTTTTCCGCCCTGTGGCAGCAGGTCCGGGCGGATGGCTTTTCTCTGCTGCTGGACGGCACCAACGCCTCGGACAACGCCCAGGACCGCCCGGGCATGAGGGCCCTCTCGGAGCTGGAGGTGCGCTCCCCCCTCCGGGAGTGCGGGGTCACCAAGGCCCAGCTGCGGGCCCTGAGCCGAGAGGCGGGGCTGTTTACCTGGGACAAGCCCGCCTATGCCTGTCTGGCCACCCGCATTCCCACGGGCACCCCCATCACTGCCCGGGATTTAGCACGGGTGGAGGGGGGCGAGGACGCCCTCTTCGCCCTGGGCTTCACCGATTTTCGCATTCGACTGCGGGGAGACGCCGCCCTCCTTCAATTGCCCCAGGACCAGATGGACCGGGCGGTGGCCCAGCATGGGGCCCTTTTGGAGGCCCTCTCCCCCCACTTTTCCCAGGTCTTTCTGGACTTGAACCCCCGGAAAAAGGAGGAATTCCATGGACAGTAAACAAGATGTGCTGGCCCTGCTGCGAGGTGTGGCGGACGGGTCCGTCACACCGGAGCAGGCCGTTCTGGAGCTGAAACGCTCCCCCTTTGACAACCTGGGCTATGCCCGGGTTGACACCCACCGCACCGTGCGCCAGGGTGCCTCGGAGGTCATCTACGGGGCGGGCAAGACCCCCCGGCAAATTGCGGGCATTGCCGCCTCCATGATGAAAAACGGCAGCCGCAACATCCTGGTCACCCGCCTGGACCAGGACAAGGCGGACCTGGTGGCCCAGGAGCTGCCCATGGACTACCATCCCGTCCCCCGCATCGGGGTGGTGAGTCCCCAGCCCCACCCCCAGGTGGGCTCCATCGTGGTGGCCACCGGGGGCACCAGCGACATGCCGGTGGCGGAGGAGGCCGCCCTCACCGCCGAGGTGCTGGGCAACCGGGTCACCCGCCTCTACGACGTGGGGGTGGCGGGACTTCACCGCCTGCTGGCCTCCCTGGATGAGCTGATGCAGGCCCGGGTGGTCATCGCCGTGGCGGGCATGGAGGGAGCGCTGGCCTCGGTGGTGGGCGGTCTGGTGGACTGCCCCGTCATCGCCGTGCCCACCAGCGTGGGCTATGGGGCCAGCTTCGGCGGCCTGTCCGCCCTGCTGGCCATGCTCAACTCCTGCGCCTCCGGGTGCAGCGTGGTGAACATCGACAACGGCTTTGGCGCAGGCTTCCTGGCCAGCCGCATCAATCAAATGGAGGGTCTGCCTCAATGAACACCTTATATTTACAATGTAACATGGGAGCGGCGGGAGATATGCTCACCGCCGCTCTGTATGAGCTGCTCCCCAACCGGGAGGAATTCTTGAACACCCTCAACCACATGGGGCTGCCTGGGGTGGAGTTCCACGCCGTCCCCGCCCAGTCCTGCGGCATCTCCGGCACCCACATGGACGTGGTGGTCCACGGAGAGCGGGAGGAGAGCGTGGACCATCACCATAACAATGACAATGACCACGACCACCATCATCACCATGAGCATGAACATGAACACGGCCACGAGCATCATCATCACCACCACCACACCACCCTCCACGATGTGGAGCACCTCATCGGCCACCTGAACCTCCCCGCCCCGGTGCTGGAGCAGGCCCGGGCGGTGTACCACCGCCTGGCTCAGGCGGAGTCCCAGGCCCACGGGGTGGAGGTGGACCTGGTGCACTTCCACGAGGTGGGTGCCCTGGACGCCGTGGCGGACGTGGCGGCGGCCTGCTATGCCCTGTACCTGCTCCACCCCGACGAAGTGGTGGTCTCCCCCGTCCACGTGGGCAGCGGCATGGTCCACTGCGCCCATGGGCTGGTGCCCGTCCCCGCTCCCGCCACCGCCCACCTGCTGGAAGGGGTGCCCTGCTACGGCGGCGACATCCAGGGGGAGCTGTGCACCCCCACGGGGGCGGCGCTGCTGACCACCTTTGCCACCCGGTTTGGCCCCATGCCCCCCATGGTGCTGGAGCACACCGGGTACGGCATGGGCAAAAAGGAGTTCCCAGCCGCCAACTGTGTCCGGGCCATGCTGGGGCACACCCAGGAGGCCAAAGGGGAGATTTTGGAGCTGGTGTGCAACCTGGACGACATGACCCCCGAGGCCCTGTCCTTTGCCTGCCAGCGGCTTTTAGAGGAGGGTGCTCTGGACGTGTACACCCTGCCCGGGTGCATGAAGAAGGGCCGCCCCGGCTGGCAGCTGGTGGCCCTGTGTGACCCCGCCCACAAAGACCCGCTCATCCACCAGGTGTTTGCCCTTACCTCCACCACAGGGCTGCGGGTGCGTACCTGTGAAAAGCACGTGCTGGACTACACCATCACCACCCGGGAAACCCCCTACGGCCCGGTGCGGGTGAAGAAGGCCCAGGGCTACGGGGTGCGCCGCTCCAAGCCGGAGTATGAGGACATGGCCCGCATCGCCCGGGAGCACAAGATCACCCTGAAACAGATATTCCACAGGGACTAACCCATGCCTCTTCCCTCTTCACTGGCAGGGGAGACGCGCTCCGCTGGGCCCCATTTCTCCACGATGAGAAATGGGGGAAAGAATCGCCAAAGGCGGGTCCTTCCCCCGCCTTGTGGAATCCACCCTGCTGGTACTGGCTGCTCCTGCGTCCTTCTCTTTCTGGCCCTTGGACCGGTGGGGTCACATAGATGGCCTGGCAACTCTAAAGGAACTGCTTTCTTCTCTGGTAGATGTGACTTCTACCGCCAGGGCCTTCCTCTGGCGAGCAGCTGTTCCCAGCTGCCGGTGGACTGGCTCCCGGCGGTGGCTACACCGCACCACCAGAGTAGGCCCGGACGGGGGAACCGCCCAGCCATAGGGCCAGCTGCCATGGTGGCCTGGTGTAGTGGCACTATAGGCGCCACCGTAAAGGTGACGGGCCGAAAACGGGCTTGACGCACATCCGGTCCCGTACCCCAAGGGGGGTACTTAGGGGGGAACGCCCTAAGCGGGTTTTGGTTCCTTTTGCCCGAACAAAAGGAACCCCCAGCGGGTAGCGTCCCCGCCAGACTGGCAAGGCTACTCCAGCGAAGAGCAAAGAAGTGTGTTCCTAATCGGAGCACGGGGACTGGAAAAGACACATAAAAACTTGGGAGCGGCTCAAAAATCCGCTCCCATCTCTCTATTCGGTGCAAAAAAATGAGAGCAGCGAAACTTTCGTCTCGTTGCTCCCACTGCGACTACCATTTGCAAGAAGTATTCTAGCAAAAAATACTTCGCTTCGTAAGGATTATTTTGCCGTGAGAGTATCTGAAAATACGCTCACATTCCGGTCCATTCCCGGTCAGGTTGCCCAGTCTCCTCTCACCGCATCCGCAGCAACCGCTCAATACGCTTGTAGAGCAAGGTGGTGAGCACTGACACGATCAGGCCCTTGAGCAGGTTAAAGGGCACCACGGCAAAGAGCACCAGGGTGGACACGCTGTTGATCATGCCATTGACCGCCGTGCCCATGGCCACCAGCTGGTCTAGGGGCAGGCCGTAGAGGGCGGAGAAGGCGGGGAGCAGATACACCGCGTTGAAGAAGCTGCCGAAGGCAGCCATCACCACCGTACCAGTGACCATGCCAGCGATGGCCCCCTTCTTGGTCTTAAAGCGATGATAAATGATGGTGGCGGGGAGAATGAAGGAGCAGCCCACCACAAAGTTGGCGAAGTCGCCCACGAAGGCGGTGGTGGTGCCCTTGAGCAGCAGCTTGAGGATGATCTTCACCAGCTCACACACCACGCCCGCCACAGGGCCCAGGGAGAAGGAGCAGATGAGCACGGGCACCTCGCTGAGGTCAATTTCATAGAAGCTGGGAGCAAAGGGCAGGGGAAACTCCAGATACATCAGGATGGCGGCCATGGCGGCAAAAATACCGATGTACGCCGCCCGCCGGGCGCCCTGCTGCCGGGGGACCTTCAGCCACACCCGTTCCACCAGCATGGCCACCACAAACAGGGCCACAAAGACCCCCAGGCATACCAGAAGATACACCACATTGTCCTGTGCGCTGGCCCACAGGTCCGTCAGGTTGTTCCACATAATAAAAAACCTCCAAATGATATTGAGACGCCCAAACGCCAATGCCGTTCAGGCGCAACAACCCACTTGGAGCTCTTGCACATCCTCTTCCATCCGGACTCTAACCGTTGGTCCCGGAGTTTCACCGGGTCAGCCACAGAGCAGCAGCTCTGCGGGTCGCGGACTATACCGCCAGTGGGGAATTTCACCCCGCCCTGAAGACATGGTATTCACTTGTCTCTGCCCGCTATTATAGCACAGTGCTGCTAAAAAGCAAGCTGTTTTTCTCAGCAGCCTTCCCAATACCATTGGATGCAGAATCTATTCGCCGTGCTGCCTCGCATTCTCATACTATGCAAAAGCAACGATCATTCGTCCATCAGCTGGGAACCAAAGCCCGCAAAAAGCAGCTCTTTCCTCCGAATTAACAGAGGAAAGAGCTGTTTTTTACATTTTTAATACATTTTTTCTGTCAATGTTCTACAATATATCACGATTTTAATAGGAATATAACCCTTTTATCGACATTTTGCTCCAAGTATTTCCAGGCGTTTTTCGCCTGTTTTTGACATTTTATACAATGATCCACTTCTATGATAAAAAGATTTCCCTGGGCCAAAATGCCCAGGGAAATCTTTTTATCATACGATTCGGGTACA